>OHAS01000480.1_pt1 | contig 34397 bp, 25 predicted proteins | sample 1577131 | NCBI WGS metagenome assembly OHAS01 (sample SAMEA3541566, study PRJEB24748) | human gut metagenome | biome: human gut; feature: human-associated habitat; material: faeces | place: China | collected 2012 | reverse complement strand
AACCAGAGACACGAGGATTTTCAGTCCTCTGCTCTACCAACTGAGCTAACTGGGCGTCTCACAGAAATTTATTTTACAGGAAAGCCATTAGGATGTCAAGAAAAAAGTTTTGTAAGAATCTTAAATTTTTGAAAAATAAACACAAAAGGGCTTTTCGGGAAAAGGGATACATGCTAAAATATAGCACAGTGAGCAGTTTTTGGAAGGAAGAGGCGCAGGCGGGATACTGCGCGGAAAGAGGTTTTACATGCACGAGAAATTAGTGATTGTTCCGAGAAAGAAATCTACGGTGAAGAAGATTTTAAACGTGGTATGGTTTGTGCTGGCATGCCTGTGCTTTTTATTTGCGATGTGGGTGCCTATTTTATTTGCGGTGCCGGCAATTATTTTTGCCATTATCTGGTATTTCCAGGCATTCCGCTCTGATATTGAGTATGAGTACACCTACTATGACGGAGAGTTCCGTTTCGCGAGAATCAAGGCGAAGCGCAAGAGAAAGGGACTTGGAAGAGTCCAGATGGAAGATGTTCTTGCACTGGCACCGAAGGGTGACAGAAGTGTATACAAGTACGAGAATGACAATTCACTTGCCTGTAAGGATCTGACCTCCGGCGAGAGCGGCACGAAGATCTATGAGCTTGTTTTTAAAGGGGAAAAGGGAATCAACCGCTATGAATTTGAACCGGATGAGGAGATGCTCGACGCAGTCATGGTGAAGTATCCGCGTGCAGTCATAAAGTAGGGAACAAAAAGGTGGCCCGGATCGGTAAAGCGATCGGGACACCTTTTTATATCATATATCATGAATCCGGATGGATTCATGAATCAGTCTTCAATGAAACGCATCCGGCTGTCTGAGACATCCTCGCGCGCAGAGGAGTGAACGGAGACATCCTTCTGGCGCATGCATTTGGCGCATAAAGTTCCGAAAGAGATCGGCGCGCCGCATCTGGTACAGTGCATGGTAATCGTGTTCAGATGGTCGTCCTTGTACTCGATGCGTCCCTCGCGAATCCACTTTTTGACCTGCATATGCGGGATGTGGAAGTGCTGTGCGACATCATATTCGTTTACATCGTTCTCACGGATGTACTCTTTGACTTCGCGGAAGAGCTTCTGTTCGATACATGACGGGCAGAGATTCTCTTTGTATGTCAATGGAAGCGGTCGTTTGCATTCTTCACAATATTTATAGTTCCCAAATAAATCCTGTGGTTGTTCCATCGTCTGTCACCTCCGGTAGTATGCTGCCACATCCGTCCGCCGCATGCAGGCATGGGCGTTCGTCTTTACTCCATGTTCACTGTTTATAGATTCATTATACCATGAACGACGGTGAATGAAAACTTTTTATCACGTAGAAAAGAAAAGAAACTTAGCAGAAGCTTAGCGGGGAGGAAACGATTTGAAACTGTTTCATTTGTCGGATCTTCATATAGGAAAACAGCTGCATCACTACAATCTCGCGGCAGAACAGCGCAAGACACTGGCGCAGATTGTGGCGCTTGCAAAAAGCGAGCACCCGGATGCTATCCTGATTGCGGGAGATATTTACGACACGCCGGTGCCTTCGGCGGAGGCAGTGTCTGTCTTTGATGCGTTTCTGTCAGCATTATGCGAGATAGAGCCGCAGATTGCAGTCATGATCATTGCGGGGAATCATGACAGTGCCAGAAGAATTGATTTTGCCAGCAGTATTCTTGCAAAGCATGAGGTGTATATCGCGGGACTTCCGCCGATGCAGGAGGGGGAGATGATCCGCCGCGTGACGCTTGCGGACGGATACGGTGAGGTGGATTTTTATCTGCTTCCGTTTGTGAAGCCGGGTTATGTGAGAAAGCTGTTTGACGAGGAAATAAAAGGCTATGACATGGCGGTAAGGCGCCTGATTGAGCGCGAGGAGATAGATCAGGCGCGAAGATGCGTGATCCTGTCACACCAGTTTTATACGGCGGGCGGAAAGGAGCCTGCGACCTGTGACTCCGAAATCCACTATGTCGGAGGCGTTGAAAATGTCGATGCCGGCGTGCTTGCGCCGTTCGACTATGCTGCATTGGGACATATCCACCGCGCACAGCATATAGGAGCGGAAAAATACCGCTATTGCGGGACGCCTTTTCCGTATTCCATCAGCGAGGCGGGCGAGGAGAAGAGCGTGACGGTCGTGGAACTGGGAGAAAAGGGACAGCCGCCTGTGATCCGGCAGATTCCGCTTCCGCCGGTGCGGGAGGTAAAAAAGCTGACCGGGACGCTGCGTGAGATTTTGGAGCAGGCGGGGGAGGAGGTCTGCCATGCATTTGTGAGCATTACTCTCACGGATGACGTGGAGGCGTTCCAGCCGAAGGAGCGTCTGGAGGAAAAATACGACCACATCCTGGAGATACGGATTGACAATGCGCGGACGAGGAAGCTGTTGTCGGACACGGAAGAGCAGCTTGCCGAAGTGCGGCCGGAGGAGGCGTTTGCCATGTTTTTTGCGGAGATGAACGGGAGAGAGATGACGCCTGAGGAGCGGGAACTGATGCGTCAGGTGATTGCGCAGGAAATGGAGGGGGACGAATGAAGCCTGAAAAACTCATCCTGTCAGCGTTCGGATCATATGCGGGACGCACGGAGATTGATTTTACGGTGCAGACAGGCGGACTGTTTCTGATCACAGGGGATACCGGTGCCGGGAAGACCACGATTTTTGATGCCATCACCTATGCGCTGTACGGGGAGGCGAGCGGCGGAGGCAGGAGCGGAGCCATGATGCGGAGCCAGTATGCCAAAAGCGTGACGGAGACCTACGTGGAATTTTCTTTTTTGTATGCGGGCGAGGCATACCGCGTGCGGAGAAATCCGGAATATAAGATCGTAAAAGAACTGAAAAACGGAAAACTGCGGGAGCAGAAGGTTCCGGCAGGCGTGGAACTGACGCTGCCGGACGGAACGGTGTATCCGGAAAAAAGGAGCCAGACCGATGCGAAGATCGAAGAGCTGATCGGGCTGACGAAGGAACAGTTCACACAGACTGCCATGATCGCGCAGGGCGATTTTTTAAAACTTTTGTATGCAAAGTCGGACGACCGGAAAAAGATTTTCTCCAAATTGTTTCACACGGACGCATACTGGAGAATCCAGGAGAACTTAAAGCGGCGTTCACTGGAGATGGACCGGGTGCTTGCGGAAAATGAGCGGGCTGCCGAGCAGGAGAGAGCGCGCGTGATTCTGCCGCGCGAAGAACTGAAAGAACTTCCGCTTCCGGAAGCGGTGGAGCAGATCGGTATCTGGGAGAGGGAGCTGACGGCTTTGCAGGAGACCGTGCGGGAGGAGATCCGGAGGCTGACTGCGGCAATCTCTAAGGCGAAGGAAGTCAATGAACTGTTTGAAGGGTTAAGAGACTGTGAACAGCAGGTACAGAAGTTAAAGGAAGAAGAGCCCGTGGAAGCGCGCCGGAAAAAACAGCTGGAGGCGGCAGCACGTGCGGAGAAGGTGCATGTGAAGGAATTGCGCTGCAAGGAGCGTCTGGATGAGCGGCGGCAGTCCGACGAGACGGTGGAGCGGATGAAGCGCCTTATCGCGGAGGAAAAGGAAGCACATGACAGGCAGGAGCAGGACTTTAATACGCTTAAGACGCAGAGCGCCGATGCGGCAGAAGCCGACGCGGAGAAAATGCTCCGCATCCGGGAACAGCTTCCGGTGTATGAGCGCCTGGGAGAGGCGGCAGAGCAGGAACGGCAGGCAAAGCAGGCGTACGAGTCGGCGAAGCAGTATTATGAGCGTGCGGTGCGGGAAGGAGCCAGCCGGCTGCTCGCGGAAAAAAACAGGCAGCTTTTGCTCGAGGAAAAGTATGTCAGCGCCGCAAAAGCGTGGGAGCGGGCATCCGCCCGGTCCACGGAGGCGTCTGCGGAATATGAGCACGTGTACCAGCTGTTTTTAAAGGAACAGGCGGGAATTCTGGCACAGAATCTGCGGGAGGCAGAGCCTTGTCCGGTCTGCGGCTCCCTGACACATCCGCATCCGGCGTCCCTTGCCGAGAATGCGGTCAGTGAAGCAGCAGTAAAGGCGGCGAAGGAACAGCGGGAGCAGGCGGAGACGGTGCGCGATGCTGCGTATCAGGAATTTGACGGGCAGAAAAGCGCGGCGGCAGAGCAGGAGCTGCGTCTGGAGCAGGCGAAGCAGCAGTTCTTGGCGCTTGCGGGAGATACGTGCGGCGACGGAGAGAAAGAACTTTATACGTTTGCCGCACAGCAGGCGGCAAAAGAACCTGCAGCAAAAAAGAGGTCTCTGACAGAGCGTGGACGGCAGGCGGAACGATTTTCACGGGAGGGGAAAAAACATTCCGGGGAAACGGGAGATGCGGTGGACCGCCTGAAGCTTGAGGCGCTCAGGCGCGACTGGGAAGAAGGACAGCGGGAAACGGCACGGATCCGCGCGGAGTTATCCTATGAGACGAAGGAACGGGCTGAGCAAGCGCTGCAGCAGCTGACGGATAAGGCAGACCGGCGGACGAAGTGTCTGGCGGATGCAGAGGAAGCACTGCAAAAGAAAAAGGAAGACATTTCCAGACAAGAGGGAATGCTGACGCAGGAGCAGACGAAGAATGCCGGATTTGTGCAGGAGTGTCTGGAATTGGAGAAAGAATACTGGCAGGCGCTGCGTGATGCCGGATTTTCTTCGGAGGAGGCATACCACGAAGCATTCCTTACAGAGAGCGGGCGGGAGACGCTCGTGCAGCAGTCCGAGGCATACGTCCGGAATCGCGTGGAAAGTGAGGGCAGGCTTCTGACTATGCAGAAGCTGACCGAGGGAAAGCAGGAGATCGGGATCCTGGCATGGGAGACGGAACTGGAGGTGCAAAAACAGCGCCAGCAGGAGCTTCATGAGGAGATTCTTGCAATGCACACCGCATACGAGACGGATGCGAAAGTGGTGGAGCGGTGCAGGGAATATTTCGCCGCACACGAGCGGCTCGATGCGGAAAATCAGGTGCTGAAAAGACTGTACTTCACGGCGGACGGGCGTCTGGCGGGATCGGCGAAGATTGATTTTGAGACCTATGTGCAGCGCCGGTATTTCCGGCAGGTGATCTACGAGGCGAACAGACGGCTATTGACGATGAGCGGACATCAGTTTATGCTTAAGCTGAAAGAGACGGAAAACAGCGGGCGCAAATCCAACGAAGGTCTGGATCTGTCGGTGTACAGTCTGGTCACGGACAGTGAGCGCGATATCCGTACCTTATCCGGTGGCGAGTCGTTTCTGGCAGCGCTTGCCATGGCGCTTGGACTTTCGGATATTGCCATCCGCAAGGCGGGTGCCGTGCATCTGGACATGATGTTTATCGATGAGGGATTCGGTACACTGGATGCGCAGTCCAGAAAACAGGCGATTGAAGTATTGTCACAGCTCGCGGGAAGCGAGCGCCTGGTGGGAATTATCTCCCATGTGACAGAATTAAAAGAACAGATAGAACACAGACTTTATGTCACGCGCACGGAGAACGGAAGCGAGGCAGTCTGGGAGGAATAGCAGTGGAAAAGTATGAAAACAGACAGGAATGTCCGATCGGTGTGTTTGATTCGGGAGTCGGAGGAATCAGTGTGCTGCGGGAACTGGTGGCACAGATGCCGAACGAGAATTATATCTTTTTTGGGGATTCTAAGAATGCGCCCTACGGTACAAAGACGCTGGAGGAAGTGCAGCGGCTGACCTGTGCGGATGCCGAATATCTGCTGTCACGCGGCGTAAAGGCGCTCGTGGTGGCATGCAACACGGCGACAAGCGCGGCCATCCGGATCCTTCGGGAAAAATATGCGGATATGCCGGTGATCGGAATTGAGCCGGCACTAAAGCCGGCGGTGCACGCGGGCGGTCACCCGCGCGTTCTTGTCATGGCAACGCCGATGACCCTGCGCGAGGAGAAGTTTCATGCCCTGATGCAGCGGTTTGAGTCGGATGCCGAGATTCTCCGGCTGCCGTGTCCGGGGCTGGTGGAGTATGTGGAGCAGGGCGTGCTGGAGGGCGCAGAACTCGAAGCGTTTCTTGCAAATCTGTTTGAACCGTACCAAAGCCATCCGGTGGATTGTGTCGTGCTTGGCTGCACGCATTATCCGTTTGTGCGGGAGACAATCCAGAAGCTTCTCGGAGCCGGAGTGCAGATCTTTGACGGCGGAGCGGGAACCGCGCGGGAGACAGAACGCAGGCTTAAGGATTGCGGTCTGTGCAGTGGCAGAGCGCAGCAAGGAACCGTGGAATTGTGCAACAGTCTTGCGTCGGAGCAGATGAAACAGCTGGAGATCCGGCTGCTCCAGTCGGGCACGGTGCAGGCAATTATAAAAAAATAGAAATAAAATATTAAAGAAATCTAAATAACATAGAACGTTTTTTTAGAAAGCTTTATGAAAATCGACATACTTCGGACACATTTTTTCCGTATACTAACATCATCGAAAGGAGCTGAGGACGGTTTCCCAGAGCTTCGTTCCCAGCAGCTCAGAGATGTGGAATAAAGGTCATATTTCTGCAGAACCTTTCGGTGAAGATTCCTTTATATAGATTAACATTTTCATAACTAAACTCCTCGAAAAACCCCCGGGACAGAGATGTCCCGGGGGTTTTTCATTGGGGGAAAAGTTGTGTACAAACGGTCGAAGAAGTGCTATGATTGTCGTATGAATTATATTTATAAGTAGGAACAAGTCCTACGAAGATAGACAAAAGAAAAAAGCCTGCAAAGCAGGCTCCACACACTGTGGATCGCAAAAGCGATGGTTTGAATAAATTCTTATTTGAACTTATGATGTAAATTTAATATGGTATTAAACTTGTAATTAGTATAGAGCATTTTATAAAATATGTCAATAAAAAAATGGAGGTAAACGATGGGAGAAGAATATTTTTTGGGACTGGATATGGGGACAGGATCTCTTGGGTGGGCGGTGACCGATGACAAATACCAGATTTTGCGAAGACATGGAAATGCTTTGTGGGGCGTAAGACTGTTTGAAACGGCGAACACTGCGGAAGAAAGAAGAATGTTCCGCACGAACAGGCGCAGACTGGATAGACAGGGCTGGAGAATTAAGATTTTGCAGGAATTGTTCGCGGAAGAGATATGCAGGGTTGATCCTGGGTTTTACCTGAGAATGAAGGAAAGTAAATACTATCCAGAGGATAAGAGGGATGCAAATGGGGAGTGCCCAGCGCTGCCGTATGCGTTATTTGCAGATGCACAGTATACAGATAAAGATTATCATAGAGAATTCCCTACAATATATCATTTACGAAAAATGTTAATGGAGACAGAGACAACGCCGGATATACGACTGGTCTACCTTGCGTTTCATCACATGATGAAACACAGAGGACATTTTCTGCTGTCTGGAGATATTAGTCAGGTGACAGAGTTCCGGAATACATTTCTGCAGATGATTGCTAACATAAAAAGTGAAGAGCTGGATTTTTTCCTTGAAATAGGGGAAACACAGATGGGGCAGATTGAGGCTGTGCTCAAAGACCATAAACTGACCAGATCAGAGAAAAAGAGGCGCCTGACACAAATTTTAAAACCGGCAACTGCCTGTGAAAAAGCAATATTCACATTACTTTCCGGAGGAACGGTAAAGCTGAGTGATATATTTGGCAAGGCAGAACTGGACGAGGGTGAAAGACCTAAAATTTCATTTGCAGATAATGGGTATGATGACTACAGCGCAAGTGTGGAAGCAGATCTGGGTGAACAATATTATATTATCGAATCGGCGAAAGCGGTATACGACTGGTCAGTTCTTTCGGATATTCTTGGTGACAGTGTTTCTATATCGGATGCAAAAGTTAAACTATATGAGAAACACAAAAAAGATCTGGCATACCTGAAGAAAGTGGTCAGAGAAAATCTGCCCCGAGAAGTGTACAACCAGGTATTTGTCAATACAGATGAAAAGTTGTGCAATTATTGCGCTTACATCGGTATGGCGAAGAAAAATGGAAGAAAGGTGGCACTGGAGGGAAAACGTTGCACTAGAGAAGAATTTGAAAGCTTTCTCAGAAAAAAGATAGTGAATAAAATTGAGGACAAAGAGATTCAGGAATATTTGTCAGAGGAAATAGAAAAAGGCACATTTTTGCCGCGACAGGTGACAAAAGATAATGGGGTTATTCCCTATCAGATTCATCTATATGAACTGCGAAAAATAATAGATAATCTGAGCCATCGCATGCCATTTATACGTGATAACGGGGATAAGATAATCCAGCTGTTTACGTTCCGCATACCATATTATGTGGGCCCTTTGGGAAAGGGGGAGGGAAGCGAAAAGTTCTCCTGGGCAGTGCGCAGAACAGACGAGGCAATCTATCCGTGGAATTTTAAAGATGTTATTGATGTGGAGGCAAGCGCAGAAAAATTTATATGCCGCATGACAAATAAGTGTACCTATTTGTACGGAGAGGATGTTTTACCAAAGGATTCTCCTTTGTACAGTAAGTTTATGGTATTGAATGAACTGAATAATTTGAAATTAGATGGGCAGTCTGTTTCGGTAGAATTAAAGCAAAGAATTTATCAGGAACTGTTCTGCCATACCAGAAAAGTGACGCAGAAAAAATTAGTGTCCTATCTTGTGCGTGAAGGTATTACAGGAAAAAATGTAGAAATCAGTGGTATTGACGGAGACTTTAAAGCATCTCTCACAGCGTATCATGATTTTAAGGAAAAATTAACAGGAGTGGAGTTGAGCCAGCAGGAACAGGAAGAAATCGTCCGGAATATTGTACTGTTTGGAGAGGATAAAAAGCTGTTAAAGCAGAGACTGGAAGGAAGATTCCCTCAATTGACACAAAAGCAGATTAGCGTAATTGCTACATTGTCATACAAGGGCTGGGGGAGACTTTCAAGAGAATTTTTGGAAAATATAACGGTTCCAGCACCAGGAACCGGCGAAGTATGGAATATTATTACCGCATTATGGGAGACAAATGATAACCTGATGCAGTTATTATATGGAGAATATGGATTCCAGACAGAAATAGAATGTTTTAACGCAAAAGAAAAGAAAAAAAGTTTATCCTATGAGACGATTGAAGAATCCTATGTATCTCCGTCCGTAAAGAGGCAGATCTGGCAGACGCTTCAGGTTGTAAAAGAACTAAAAAAGGTGATGCGGGAAGATCCCAAGCGCGTGTTTATTGAAATGGCACGAGAAAATCAGGAAAGCGAGCGGACAGAATCCAGAAAGAAAACTTTGCTGGATCTATATAAGAACTGTAAAAAGGAAGAACCGGAGTGGATTGCGGAATTGACAGAACATCTGGAAAAGCTTGATGACAGTCAGATTAGGAAAGACAAGTTATTTTTGTACTACACGCAAAAAGGCAGATGCATGTATTCTGGGGAGAGAATAGAATTAGAAGATCTATGGGACAATACCAGATACGATATAGATCATATTTATCCACAGTCAAAAACAATGGATGACAGTGTGGATAACAGAGTTCTGGTGAAAAAGGAATACAACGCAAAAAAGACAGATGTGTATCCGATTGCAGCTGATATTCGGGGGAAAATGTCCCCGTTTTGGAAGAAGTTGCTGGACAATAGGCTGATTTCCAAGAAAAAATATGATCGTCTGGTAAGAACAGAAGAACTGACACCGGAGGAACTGGCAGGTTTCATTGATCGGCAGCTTGTGGAGACAAGACAAAGCACAAAGGTGGTTGCTGAAATATTAAAGGAGGCATTTCCTGACACAGAAATTGTATATGTAAAGGCTGGAAATGTGTCAAATTTCAGACATATGTTTGATATTGTAAAAGTGCGCGAACTTAATGATTTGCATCATGCAAAAGATGCATACCTCAATATTGTCGTCGGTAATGCTTATTATGTTAAGTTTAACAAAAATGCGGCGTGGTTCATAAAGGAAAATCCGGGACGTTCCTATAATCTGAAGAGAATGTTTGATTACGATATTCGCAGGAACAATGAGGTGGCGTGGTTAGCAGGAAGTACGGGTACCATTTCGCAGGTAAAAAATATGGTAAGCAAAAATCACATTCTTGTGACCAGAAAGTCATACGAGGTTACAGGAGGTCTGTTCGATCAGCAGTTGATGAAAAAGGGAAAAGGACAGGTTCCGGTCAAGACAAGCGATGAGCGCTTAGGCAATATAGAGAAATACGGCGGCTATAATAAGGCATCCGGTGCGTATTTTATGCTGGTCAAATCAAAAAACAAGAAAGGGGAAGAACAGCGGACCATAGAGTATGTTCCGATATATTTGAAACATTATATCGAAGAGAGTAAGGAAAATGCGCTGGACTATTTGAAAAATGAGCGAAAACTCAATGAACCGGAAATATTGCTTGCAAAAATTAAGATCGACACTTTGTTCCGGGTAAATGGATTTTACATGTGGCTGTCTGGAAGAACCGGAAAACAGCTTGTTTTTAAGGGTGCTAATGAATTGTTACTGGAAGAACCGGAAACACTTTTGCTCAAAAAGATTGTTAAGTATACGCAGCGACGAAAAGAAAACAAAGACTTGAAACTTACGGAGTGGGATAACATCACGGATGAAGAATTGCTGGCATTGTATGATATTTTTACAGAAAAACTGAAATATTCGGTCTATGCAGTGCGTCTTGGGACACAGGGAAAGACCCTGTCAGAGAAGAAACCTGCATTTGAGGAGCTTTCAATGGAAGAAAAGTGTATTGTTTTAAGTGAAGTATTACATTTATTTCAGTGCCAGAGCGGTTCTGCAAATTTAAAGCTGATTGGAGGACCGGCGAGTGCAGGAATTTTATATTTAAACAGCAATATAAGTGATGCTGGAGAGATATTGATTATCAATCAATCCCCTTCTGGAATCTATGAGAAGCGGATTGATCTGCTTCGATTATGAGCTGGCGGATTATTGTCATTACCAGACGAGCCAAGCTGGATCTGCAGCTTGGCTATATGGTGGTGCGGAGCGAGGAGATAACAAAGGTTGCATTAAACGAGATTTCAATGGTATTAATTGAATCAACGGCAGTGTCGATTACTACAAGTCTGCTGGCAGAACTGGCAAAACGCAAGGTAAAGGTGATTTTCTGTGATGAAAAAAGAAATCCATGTTCCGAACTTGTCAATTATTATGGAAGTCATGATACCAGCAATAAGGTGCGCAAACAGATTGCATGGAAGCAGAGCACCAAGGAGGCGGTGTGGACAGAGATTGTAACGGAAAAAATACAAAAACAAAAGGAAACATTGGAATACTGGGGAAAGGAGGAAGCGCAGTTATTATCTTCTTATCTGAATGAAATTACATGGAATGATGGAACAAATCGCGAGGGACATGCGGCAAAAGTGTATTTTAATGCGCTGTTTGGACTTGATTTTACCAGGACGGCAGATATCCCGGTCAATGCAGCATTGAATTACGGGTATTCGATTATTCTTTCTGCGTTTACCCGTGAGGTAGTGGCAAACGGATATATTACGCAATTGGGATTGTTTCATGATAATATGTTTAATCAATTTAATCTTGCCTCAGATCTGATGGAGCCGTTTCGTCCGCTGGTGGATCAGAAGGTTGCACGGATGCAGATAACGGAATTGGAACAGGGAGAAAAAATGCAGATTGTCGACATACTCAATCAGGAAGTGGTAATAGATGGAAAAACGCAGTATGTAAATAATGCAATCAAAATTTACTGCAAAAGTGTATTTGAGGCGTTAAATGAAGATGATTGTGCGCTGATCCGGTTTTACAGGAATGAGTTATAGATTTATGAGAGTATTGGTATTTTTTGATCTGCCGGTGATTACAGGTGAAAATAAAAAGGAATATAGACGTTTTCGGAAATATCTTCTGAAAAATGGCTTTCTGATGCTGCAGGAATCTGTATATTGTAAGCTGGCGTTAAATGGTACAGCGGTAAAAACAATTGTAGATGGGATACATAAAAATAAGCCGGATGAGGGGTTAATTCAAATGATTACTATTACGGAAAAACAGTATTCCAAGATGGACATTGTAATAGGAGAGCTAAAGAGCGAGGTTTTAAATAGTGATGAGAGGCTGGTGATCCTTTGAAACTTGTGCATGTGAATATAGAAAGGAAGCTGCTGGATGATAATGTGGTAATGGAGTGGGTTATTGAGGCACCAGAAGAATTTACGCGATACGTTCAGGAACTTTATATGCAGTGTGAAGGGGCGGAGGGAGACTTCGTCCTTTCAGATGGAGAAAAGGAATTAGGAATTGCAAAGAATGTAGAATTTCTGGACAGTGTATTAGATTTGGATGTCAATGAGAGAAAGATTTTAGGAAAACTATATGCAGATTTGGAACAACTGGCATATTCAGAAAAATTTGTTGTACGAACGCAGGAAATGATTCAGTATATGCGTACATATATATTTGAACTGGAGCAGGAAACAGATTTTATGCTCGAGGTAGATGATGGTGTGGATATGTCTGCTATTTTTAAGGGAAATGGTGTAAAACTAGAAGCAGTGGAAACGGGAATTTTGGAAAAGATTGTTCACTACATAAAGGTTGCCCGGCTGCTGCTGAAGAAACAGGTATTTGTTTTTGTAAATGTAAGAAGCTATCTGACGGCCAGACAGGTGGAGCAGTTGATAAAGGAAGCTGCATATCAGGAAGTTCAGATTTTATTGATAGAAAATGTAATGAGAGATTGCGTAAACAGTGCGAGGCGTTGTATTATAGATTCAGATAAATGTGAAATTTAGAGAAGGTTTGAATACCGGAATCTTATGCAGATGATGGCATATCATTTTTGAATTTGAGGTTTGAGAATGATGTAAAGATATATGGTATTCAAACTATTATCAGGTAAGATATATGGTTCGTCAGGTTTGAGAATGATGTAAAGATATATGGTATTCAAACTATTTTTCGGCACATACCCATCAATATTGTGTTTGAGAATGATGTAAAGATATATGGTATTCAAACCTCTTTTCCTGCGCTGGCTGGGTATGCGGTTTGAGAATGATGTAAAGATATATGGTATTCAAACGCAGAGCGGAGAGACGTGTCAGTGTTATGGTTTGAGAATGATGTAAAGATATATGGTATTCAAACTCCAAGTGCGAGAAAAACGCCGTTTATATGTTTGAGAATGATGTAAAGATATATGGTATTCAAACATCAACATTTACAACAGCGTCAAATATAGCGTTTGAGAATGATGTAAAGATATATGGTATTCAAACACTTTTTGCGCGAGAAGCTCATAAGGTTATGTTTGAGAATGATGTAAAGATATATGGTATTCAAACCCACTTGCCTTTGCAGTTACCGGCACAAAGTTTGAGAATGATGTAAAGATATATGGTATTCAAACAAACATGCTCAAGAGCAATGCAGCAGCAAGGTTTGAGAATGATGTAAAGATATATGGTATTCAAACTCCCCTGCAATGATGCTATATTCTGTTTGAGTTTGAGAATGATGTAAAGATATATGGTATTCAAACGACCAAGTATCCGGCTAAACCTACCGCTGGTTTGAGAATGATGTAAAGATATATGGTATTCAAACCCATTTTGAAGATATAGAGTGGTTATGTGGTTTGAGAATGATGTAAAGATATATGGTATTCAAACCGTTTGATCTGATAAATGAGGCGGCAGACGTTTGAGAATGATGTAAAGATATATGGTATTCAAACTTTTCCAAAAGAAATTACCTCTAAATTACGTTTGAGAATGATGTAAAGATATATGGTATTCAAACAGTCACTTTTTGCGGCGGCGAACTGGGATGGTTTGAGAATGATGTAAAGATATATGGTATTCAAACGTAGAAGTAAAGCTACTCGACTTTATGACAGTTTGAGAATGATGTAAAGATATATGGTATTCAAACACTTTCTTGTGCTTTATTATCCTTACACTAGTTTGAGAATGATGTAAAGATATATGGTATTCAAACTCTATTACTTGTCATATGAGTTACAGACCTGTTTGAGAATGATGTAAAGATATATGGTATTCAAACTCTCGCACTTGGAATAGGTGCTACGCCGGAGTTTGAGAATGATGTAAAGATATATGGTATTCAAACCTTTTCCCCATCACATCAACCTCACACTAGTTTGAGAATGATGTAAAGATATATGGTATTCAAACATTATTTAGGGGTCTGGGATGATGATGGTAGTTTGAGAATGATGTAAAGATATATGGTATTCAAACTACCGTAGCAATGACTCCTAACCCTCTGCTGTTTGAGAATGATGTAAAGATATATGGTATTCAAACTGTCGGAAACTCTTGCGAAAATGCCTATCAGTTTGAGAATGATGTAAAGATATATGGTATTCAAACATCAACATTTACAACAGCGTCGAACATTGCGTTTGAGAATGATGTAAAGATATATGGTATTCAAACTGTTCCTTTCATCCCCAAAAGTTCTAGCCGGTTTGAGAATGATGTAAAGATATATGGTATTCGAACGGAACTAACTGCCGTGGCCGCCCCTTCCGCGTTTGAGAATGATGTAAAGATATATGGTATTCAAACGTGTGCCGCAGTATCGTAATTATTATATACGTTTGAGAATGATGTAAAGATATATGGTATTCAAACAAAAATGACAATCATATTAGCAATCAATATGTTTGAGAATGATGTAAAGATATATGGTATTCAAACAACATCCCACTTGCCATCCGATGTTTTATAGTTTGAGAATGATGTAAAGATATATGGTATTCAAACTGTAGCATTTTGCAAAACATCAAGTGTACTGTTTGAGAATGATGTAAAGATATATGGTATTCAAACCTTGATGATTTTAGTTATAATCTGGTTTATCGTTTGAGAATGATGTAAAGATATATGGTATTCAAACGCTGATTTACCCTCTTTGTATAACAAGTCAGTTTGAGAATGATGTAAAGATATATGGTATTCAAACAATGATGGAGATATTTCTTTCCTCACGAATGTTTGAGAATGATGTAAAGATATATGGTATTCAAACAGAACATCAATTAATCCATCAAGCACGCTGGTTTGAGAATGATGTAAAGATATATGGTATTCAAACCGTTCACGCCATTATTATACTACAAGCCTAGTTTGAGAATGATGTAAAGATATATGGTATTCAAACCTATAACAGTACATGACGATGTGACAGTGCGTTTGAGAATGATGTAAAGATATATGGTATTCAAACAAGTGTATGCCCTTTTACCTCCGCGCAAGTGTTTGAGAATGATGTAAAGATATATGGTATTCAAACTATCAAAAAGAGATTATGGACGCCATAACAGTTTGAGAATGATGTAAAGATATATGGTATTCAAACCGAAAACGGTTCATTTCGTCCGCGAATATCGTTTGAGAATGATGTAAAGATATATGGTATTCAAACTGCCGCCGGAGTTTTTAGCAGTGCGGGGAAGTTTGAGAATGATGTAAAGATATATGGTATTCAAACGGTCATAGCTTGGTTCCATCAACACAAATTGTTTGAGAATGATGTAAAGATATATGGTATTCAAATGCTCGCAGGTATGAACGAATGAGTGTGAAGTTTGAGAATGATGTAAAGATATATGGTGCCCAAACGGAAAAATTGCCATTGCGATAACTTGTGTCGTTTGAGAATGATGTAACACCCTATGCCCAAAACGGCATTGTCATTTGCGTTGTCAGAAAAGGATGAAAAGGGGGGGCCATCATTCATCATATGCACAAATATAAGAAAAATCTCGATCTGCCTACTAAAAAGCAGAGAGGAGCCCCAATTTTTATATGATAAAAGATCATGTTTGCGTAGCTTGTCAGATCTGTAAAATCCCCCGAAAATCTGTTGAAAATTCCCAAAAAACGTTATTATTTTGATGTTTTTTCTTGAAAAACGCCACTTACATTTTGTAAGATAAAGCGTTAGAATAGCTATGCTATAAGAATACTTTATACATATTTAATAATTTATTAACAGAAAGGGAGTATAGATATGGAATCGTATTCATTTTTACTGTTCTTGGCGATCATTATGATCTCAACCAAGATTCTGGGTTTATTTACCCGTAAGATTCATATGCCGGCGGTTGTCGGTGCATTAGTTGCAGGTGTGATCTTAGGACCGTCCTGTCTGAACTTGATCACATTAACCGGAGATACCGGCGTCTTTCTTGAACAGATGGCAGAGATTGGTGTTATCCTCCTGATGTTTAACGCAGGACTGGAGACGGATCTGTCCGAACTTAAGAAAAATGGTGTGGCATCTTTCGTAACAGCATTGATCGGTGTGATTGTTCCGTTGCTTGGCGGATTCCTGGGGTATGCATTTTTCTTCCACACAGACTTCAGCGATTACGATGAGGTGTTAAAGGCAGTGTTCGTCGGTGTTGTACTGACAGCAACATCTGTAAGTATCACAGTTGAGACGCTGCGTGAGATGGGCAAGCTGAAAGGAAAAGTCGGAACGACAATTCTTGGCGCAGCTGTTATCGATGATATCATCGGTATTATCGTACTCACAATCGTAACCAGCTTAAAGGATACCAGCGTAAGCCCGATCACAGTTGTGTTAAAGATTGTACTGTATTTCGTATTTATTGCAGTATTGATCTTCGTGCTTACAAAGTTAAAGGTATTTGTGGAAGAGCAGGATGAGAAGAGAAGAACCGCTATCATCTGTGTAGCGCTCTGCTTCATTCTTTCCTATATCTCAGAGGAATACTTCGGTATTGCAGATATTACCGGTGCTTACTTCGCAGGACTGATGCTCTGCACGATGAAAGTTGGACCGTATGTTGCAAGAAGATGCGAGATCCCGTCTTACCTGATTTTCTCACCGGTATTCTTTGCCAGTGTAGGTCTTAAGGTAACACTCGGCGGAATGGATGCCAGCATCTGGATCTTCGCAATCATTCTGCTTGTTATCGCCATCTTAAGCAAGGTTGTCGGATGCGGACTGGGTGCAAAGATATGCGGATGTACCGGAAAGGAAGCGTTCCAGGTCGGTATCGGTATGATTTCCCGAGGTGAGGTTGCGCTGATTGTGGCGCAGAAGGGATATGCAAGCGGTATGTTAGATGATGTCCTGTTTGCTCCGATCGTTCTCGTTGTTATTGTAACAACGCTGATCACCCCGATTCTCTTAAAGCTTGTCATGAAGGACAATGATTCTGAGAAAGCTGCTGCATAGGGCATAGAACAGATATTATAAAATCAGGATTTAAGAAGCCGTCACTTTTGTGGCGGTTTCTTTTTTCACTCTATAGGCTATGAGGCTATGTGAGTTTATTGCTTCTTTTGCAAAAAACAGTTAAAATAGACACAGAAAAAAGAAATGAGGAGATTGCAATGTTACGGGATCTGCAGGAAATATCAGATGGAAAAATATATGGCTGCAATGATATGGTTCGGGCGGCGTGCGGAGACTGCGCGGGATGTCATGCCTGCTGTGAGAAAATGGGGACATCCATTGTGCTTGATCCCTGTGATATATGGCGTCTGACGACCGTGACCGGGAAAAATTTTGAGCAGCTGCTGGTCGATACGATAGAGCTGCAGGTAGTGGACGGCGTGATTCTTCCGAACCTGAGGATGGACGGAGAAAAAGAGCAGTGTGTGTTCTTGAATGAACAGGGAAGATGCAGGATCCACGCAATGCGTCCCGGGTTGTGTCGTGTATTTCCACTTGGCAGAATCTATGAGGAAGGCAGAATCCGCTACTTTCTGCAGATGGATGCCTGTCAGAAGCCCGGGCGCAGCAAAGTGAAGGTTGGAAAATGGCTCGATACTCCGCAGATGGAACAATACGAACGGTTTCTGATGGACTGGCATGGCCTGCGGAAGCAGCTGGAGAAGCAGGTGAAAGACGGAATTGGTGAACAGGAGGCAAAGACGATCAACATGTTTTTGTTAAATCTGTTTTTTATAAAACCATATGAACCGGAGCAGGACTTCTATGAACAGTATGAGGAGAGAAGAGCGATGGCCGGTCAGGCAGGGTTAAAATAAACTGCGGATAATGTATGGCAGGAGATGGAAGTATGATAATCGACAGAGGATTGGATCAGAAAGGGACAGATGAGAATATTGGAACCAGCCGCGTTAATCTCACGCAGCGTTATGTGGAATCCGTCAAATACAACGGTCTGGGGGATTTTACCGAAGAATTGCGTGAGGAAGCAGACTACCGGAAGCGCATTGAAAAGATTTTCTCGGAAATTCATATGACCGGGGAGACGTATGCGGATCTACAGCCAGAGGCATTGATGGAAGCCTACTGGCAGGGAGAGGAAATGATATCGCGTTACTACTGGGCAAAGAGGCGGGACACGGACGACATTATCTGGGTGCGTGTGGACGTAAGGATTGTACCGCAGCTGGATACGGGAGATTTGTTTGCCTTTTACAATAACTGGGATGTCACGCATGAGAAAAACCGTGACCGTATGATGCAGCTGATCATTGAGTTCGACTATGATTATGTGGAATACATCTGTCTGCAGAATGGTCATTTCGAGATTATGGCGCAGGAAAAAAGTTCCATGTGTCCGAGTGCCAGAGGAACAGACTACGATGCGGATATCCGTGATTATCTTACAAGAGTCGCAGTGACGGATCAGCTGGAAGCACACATCCGGGCAATGCAGACAGAGGAAATCCGGCGTAACCTTGAGGCGGAGCCGCTTTACATACAGGAAATTGATGTGAGAGAGTCTGACGGTTCAGTGCGGCGTAAAATGATCCGTTATACCTATATGGATAAGCAGATGGGGACGGTATTCAAAAGCTGTGTGGACATCGAGGACATCGTAACGGAGGAGAAGAAAAAGCAGGAACGTCTGGAGCGGGCAATTGAGGAAACAGAGCGGGCGAATTGCGCCAAGAGTGAATTCCTGGCCCATATGAGTCATGACATCCGGACACCTATGAATGCGATTATCGGCATGACATCCGTTGCAAGGCAGGAATGTCAGGATGACACGATCTGCGGATATCTGGATAAGATTAAATCCTCAAGTGAGTTTCTTCTCGGACTGATCAATGATATGCTGGATATTTCACGTATAGAGAGCGGCAATCTGAACCTGAAGTCGGAGCAGATGAGCAGAAAGACGTTTGGAACGGCAATCAATACCACGATCGGCCCGCTGATGGAGCAGAAAAACATTACGTTCCAGTGTGATCTGCAGCATATGGAAGAAATGATATACACTGATGCGGTGCGGTTCAAGCAGATTTTCTTCAATCTGCTGTCCAATGCAGCAAAATACACGCCAGAGGGCGGAAATGTGTGGCTTCTGACCGAAAGACTCCGCACGGAAGGAAACGTTGAATGGGTGCGTTTTACGGTGCGGGATAACGGAATCGGTATGAGTGAGGAATTTCTGGAGCATGCGTTTGAACCGTTTTCGCAGGAGGGGAACCGCACGCTTGCCCTGCAATGGCAGGGAACCGGTCTTGGACTTGCGATCGTAAAGAAACTGGTGGTCATGATGCACGGTACGATTGAGATTCACAGTAAATTAGGAGAGGGTACCGAGGTAATCCTTGATCTGCCGCTTACGATCTCGGGCGTCGATGCTCCGGAAAAAATGCCACAGGCAGTCATGGCAAAACAGAACCTGGAAGGCAGACGGGTGCTTCTTGCAGAGGACAACGAGATCAATACTTTTGTGGCCAGACGTATTCTGGAATCAAAGGGAATTATTGTGGAACATGCGGAAAATGGAAAAAGAGCGGTGGAAATGGTGGAGCAGAATCCGGAGGGATATTTTGACGCAATCGTGATGGATATCCGGATGCCGGTGATGAGCGGACTGGAGGCAGCCAGACAGATCCGGGCAATGAGCCGGACGGATGCACAGACTGTGCCCATAATTGCCATGACGGCCAATGCCTATGAGGAAGATGTCAGCCAGTCGTTGGCGGCCGGGATGAACGCTCATCTTGCAAAGCCGATCGAACCGCAGGTGATTCTGGATACACTTGCGGAGTATATAGGCAGTAAGAACTAGAAAGTTGCACTGTAAATAGAAAAAGAAAGGCATGCATTTCGTCGGAATGTCGATGTAAAAGTTGTGATACTGTTGCTATAATAAGTTCCGATGAGAGGAGACGGCAGGATGAAGCATTTGAGACAATTTTTGATTATTTTACTTTTTTCATTTCTTGGAGAAGGATTAAAGGCATTGCTTCCACTTCCGGTACCGGCAAGCATCTATGGACTGGTATTGTTGTTTGCGGCACTGGAGCTTGGAATAATAAAACTCTCTGCAGTGGAAGATGCAGGGAAATTTTTGATAGAGATCATGCCGGTGATGTTTATTCCGGCGGGGGCGGGGCTGGTCGAGTCCTGGAGCGCTTTAAAGCCGATCTGTGTGCAGGTGGTTGTGATCATGTTTGTATCCACGATTGTGGTTATGGTGATTTCGGGAAGAGTGACACAGTTTGTAATTCGCAGAAACAGAAAGGCATAAAACAATGAAGGAATTTTTAAATCAGTCTGTATTTTTCGGTGTGGCAATCAGCGTATTGACCTATGAACTGGGAGTATTTTTGAAAAAGAAGCTGAAGTGGCCGATATGTAATCCACTTTTAATTTCGATCGTCGCGGTGATCATTTTTCTGGTCGCGTTTGATATTCCTTACGAGAGTTATAACGCGGGAGCAAAATATCTGAGCTATCTTCTGACGCCGGCAACGGTCTGTCTGGCGATCCCGCTCTACGAGCAGGTGGAGCTTTTGAAAAAACATTCCAAGGCAATCGTGCTTGGATTGATCTCCGGTGTGATCACGAGTCTTGTGTGTGTGCTTGTACTGGCACTGTTGTTTCATTTTGATCATGCGCAGTATGTGACGCTTCTGCCGAAATCCATCACGACCGCGATCGGCATGGGAATATCGGAGGAGCTTGGCGGTTATGTGACCATCACGGTTGCTGTGATTATTATTACCGGGGTGATTGGCAATATGCTGGCGGAGACGGTCTGCCGTATATTTAAGATTGAGGAGCCGGTGGCAAAGGGAATTGCAATCGGAGCGTCATCCCATGCGGTTGGTACAGTCAAGGCGATGGAGATAGGAGAGATCGAAGGTGCGATGAGCAGTCTTGCCATTGCGGTTGCGGGACTTCTGACAGTTGTGCTGGCACCGGTATTTGCAGGAATTATGTAGCATGCGGTCTGCCTGCCCTATATGCAGATCATTATGCACCAGGATCTTATATCTGACATAAGATAAAGAGAGAAAACAAAGAAGTGGAATCTTTATGTATTGTCAGAATAGAATGGTACACACCGTGCAGGAGGGGGATTCACTGTATCGCCTTGCGAGACAGTACCACACAACCGTCACGGAACTGATACTCGGAAATCCGGGGGTAAACCCCTACAACCTGCAGGTAGGAATGAAGCTCTATGTCTGCCCGGGGGAAAGCTACGTACCGCCCCAGGGAGGCAGCGCAAACACCGGGAACACGGGAAACAGCGGAAGCACCGGGAACACCGGTAATGCTGGAAATGGTGGAAATACCAGTAATGCCGGCGTGGGCGGAAACATCGGTATCGGAGTGGTGATTCCGGGTGGACAGCGCCCGGGCGGAAATCAGACAGCGGGAGAGATGCAGAATTCAGTGAATCAGCTGTTTGAGACAATGCGTCTGGCGTGGCTGGAACTGATCTACTGGACACGGATGTATATGATGAGTGTGGATTCCGGGGCAGATGCAAAAGAGCAGTATGCAGTGGAGGGACGCCTATTGGAAACTGCAGATGCAATCACGGATGTTTTTGCAGAGCGGCTGCCGGTAGCTGTCACAAGACAGCTGCGCAATCTGCTCGTGGAACATGTGGAGATGACGGGGCAGATCATCCGCACGTTAAAATCCGGGGATAAGGAGAATTATGAACAGCAGATCCGGGAGTGGTATGCTAATGCGAATCAGATCGCAACACTTCTCGCTGACCAGAATCCCTACTTTGCAGGAAAAGAGACGAGGAATCTTCTGTTGAATTATCTGGATATGACGCGCGAGATTATAGAACATCAGATGAACGGTGAGTATGACCAGAGCATTGATACCTTCCGGGATTTAAGTGATCTGGTGCTGGAACTCGCTGATTATCTCGCAAGAGGACTTCTGGCGCGCTGATGTACTTTGCAAACGGGCGGTGCCTCTTGTGCATCGCCTTTCTGGTACTATTTGCGGCGCTGCTGATCCTGGCAGTAGTGCACAGAGTGCGGGCGAAGAAAAAAGTTCTTGCATTGACTCCCGGGGAACGGGTGCGGCTGCTCAATGAACTGGCGGAACCCTTTGGATTTGCTTATCTGCCGGCGGAAGACATTTTTACCTCAAGGCTGGATGCCTGGCAGCGTGACAAGGGATATGAGGCGAAATATGATACCATGGCGGTGGGTGCCGGGATGGTGATTGACGCATTTCCCGTGTACTTTAATTATGAGGGAAGAACCTGGCTGGTGGAATTCTGGAAGGGACAGTACGGGATCAACACCGGCGGAGAGGTCGGAATTTACCATGCGAAGGGCGTGATTCCGCCGCACGCCTATCACACGGCGCATTTTGAAGCGGTATCGGATGCAGAACTCCCGAGAATCTGTAGCTGTCTGGACACGGCAGAGGAAACGTTTTATGAAATCTGTGCCAGACACTGGTGGCTTACCGGCTTTCGGATGGGCGTGTATACAAAACCGTCGCGCCTCAGACTTGCCACGACGCTGATTTTCCCAGAGCAGGAGATGGCGCTGGCGTTCTGGGAAGGTCTCCACAAAACCGGAAAACCGCGCAGCCTTTTTCGCATCTGCGGAAGAGAAGTCAGTGTGCGGATGAATTTTTCGGAGGAACACGGATTGATTCCGGGAATCTGCAGAAGCGCGGTGCTTCTCTGGAACAGGCTGCTGTGCAGAGGATTTAGGATCGTGACATACCCGTGGAAACGGACGGCGGACAGAATGGTATTTCTATATTATCTGCTTCCGGGATGGTTTCGGAAGATTCTGGTGCTTTCGGGCGGGCGATGCAAACCGCGCTGCAGAACCAGGAAACCGCACAGATCATGTCGGGGCAGGTGAAAACATGGGATGCTATCGAAGGATTGACAGGGCATTGGAACATGCCCTGCACCTTCCGCTTGGCACGGGCAGCCGCTATGTGGTGATCAGTGACTGCCACAGAGGGGAAGGGACAACAAATGACAATTTCCTGAAAAACGCGTACCTGTACGAGGCGGCGATGGAACATTATATAAAGAGAGGATTCTTCTATCTGGAACTGGGGGACGGGGAGGAACTCTGGGAAAACCGCTGCATGGACCGGATTGTGCACTATCACGAGACCGTGTATGAGATGTTTGCTTGTCTGCAAAGCCGGAATGCGCTGTGCCGCATCTATGGAAACCACAATATGGAGCTGAGAAAAATCCTGCCGGAGGCGATTATATTAGATAATTGCGAGGGCGGAAGGGATGTCTGCATGATTCACGGGCATCAGGCGGATTTTTTTAATTCTGTGTGCTGGAGGCTCTCCAGAGCTCTGGTGCGCTACGTGTGGAAACCGTTGGAGCGCTCCGGCGTGAATGATCCCACGAGTGCGGCGCGCAATTATAAAAAGGCGGTCCGGTATGAACAGTGCCTGGCGGGCTGGACCAGACTTCACGACCGTTATCTGATTGCCGGTCATTCACACAGACCGAGACTGCCGGAAAACGGGGAGCTGTATCTGAATGCGGGAAGCTGTGTGCATCCCGGGTGCATCACTGCCATCGAACTGGAACAGATGCAGATGACGCTTGTGAAATGGAAGGTGGCGACGCGCCCGGACATGACCATGTATGTGGTACGTGAGAAGCTTGCCGGACCGGCTGCCATTTTGTAGGAAAAAAGCGATTTTTCAAAAAAATCATTTGACGGAACCGCCATTTATGATAATATATATATCGTTATATTAAATCGTTAAAGCGAGGACGGAAGCGTCCCTGACGATAGCTGGTAATTGGAGGAACAGAAAAATGATTAAAGTTGTGAAGTTTGGCGGCAGCTCTCTGGCAAGTGCGGAACAGTTTGCAAAAGTGGGGAAGATCATTCAGGCGGACAAGGAAAGACGTTATGTAGTGCCGAGTGCCCCGGGAAAACGCAATGCCAAGGACACCAAGGTCACAGATATGTTATATGCCTGTTATGCGCTGGTGGAGGCGGAGGAGGATTTCCGCGTGCCGCTGATGAAGATCAAGGACCGCTATGACACAATTATCAATGGACTGAATCTGAAGCTGTCACTGGAGGAAGAATTCAAAAAGATCAGTGAGAACTTTAAAAATAAAGCGGGGGTTGACTATGCGGCGTCCCGCGGCGAATATCTGAACGGTATCATTATGGCGAATTACCTTGGCTACGAGTTTGTGGATGCGGCAGAGGTGATTTTCTTCGAGGAGGACGGAACTTTTGACGCGGAGAAGACCAACAAGGTGCTGGCAAAGCGTCTGGAGAAATGCGAGCGTGCGGTAATTCCGGGATTCTACGGGGCACTGCCGGACGGAACGATCAAGACCTTTTCCAGAGGCGGTTCCGACATCACGGGATCCATCGTGGCGCGTGCGGTACATGCCACCTGCTATGAGAACTGGACGGATGTGTCGGGCTTTCTCATTGCAGATCCGCGCATCATTAAGGATCCGCAGCCGATCAAGACGATCACATACCGTGAGCTGCGCGAGCTTTCCTATATGGGCGCCAGCGTGCTTCATGAGGACGCAGTGTTCCCGGTGAGAAAAGCAGGGATTCCGATCAACATCCGCAATACCAACGCGCCGGATGACGAGGGAACCTGGATCGTGGAGAGCACCTGCCATCAGTCAAAATACACCATTACCGGTATTGCCGGCAAAAAAGGTTTTGTTTCCGTCAATATTGATAAGGATATGATGAATTCCGAGGTTGGATTCGGGAGAAAAGTATTGTCCGCGTTTGAGGAGAATAATATCTCATTCGAGCATATGCCGTCCGGCATCGACACGATGACAATCTTCGTTCACCAGCCGGAATTCGAGGGCAAGGAGCAGGCAGTGATCTCAGCAATTCACCGTCTGGCAAAGCCGGACAGTATCGAGCTGGAGGGTGATCTGGCGCTGATCGCGGTTGTGGGACGCGGCATGAAGTCGACCAGAGGAACGGCAGGCCGTATCTTCTCAGCACTGGCACATGCAAACATCAACGTCAAGATGATCGATCAGGGATCTTCTGAGCTTAACATTATTATCGGTGTGAGCAATGCGGATTTTGAACCGGCAATCCGTGCGATCTATGACATTTTCGTGGAGACCCAGCTCTAAGATTAAGATATGAAGAACGACAAGCACGAGCAAAATGAATTACAGCGTATGATGGAAGGCAGGGCTGCCCGCATGATTGCGGCTGCAGTCACTGTCTTTTTGTGCGTACTGACATTGTTTGAATTTGTTGCGCTCAAGATGGAGTGGAATGTGCCTGCACTGGCAGTGCTAAGCGGCGACAACGGACTGTGGACCAGGGAGTACCAGCGGGAAGAACTGGTGATGGACGGCAGCACGGAAAACATTCTGCTCGCAGACGATGGAGAGACACCGCTTACAGGAAGCAGTGAGAATGCCAAAACGGATGCGGAGGAAAATGGCAGCGGCGGGATGGTGCAGACCGGTGAGAATGCAGGGAACGGGGAAGACTTGCAGTTGGAAGGGACGGAATCGGTGCGGCAGGAAGAGACTGAGACGCCGGATGTAAGCGGAACCGGAAAATCGGAAGCGGATGTTAAGGAGACGCAGACACCGGAATTTTCGTATTATATCCGCATCAATCGCAAGCAGAACTGCGTCACGATCTACACCCAGGATGAGGAGGGGGAGTATACGGTACCCTATAAGGCAATGGTGTGCTCGACTGGACTTTACAACGCAACGCCGCGCGGAACTTACCAGATTTCCACCAAGTATCTGTGGCGGGAACTCTATGGCGGTGTGTATGGGCAGTACGCGACGCGGATTCACGGGGGAATCCTGTTCCATTCCGTGCCCTATTACAAGCGCGCAAAGGATACACTCTGTACGGATAAGTATAATAAGCTGGGACAGCAGGCGTCGATGGGCTGCGTAAGACTGACGGTGGAGGATGCAAAATGGATTGCGGAGAACTGCGCGGAAGGCACTACGGTTGAAATATACGACGGGGATGACCCGGGGCCGCTCGGGAAACCGGAGGCACAAAAACTGGATAAATCAGATCCGGACTGCCACTGGGATCCGACTGATCCAGATGAGGAAAATCCCTGGCAGCAGACGGAGACGTCCGTGACGGAGAGCGAGCAGGAAAAACAGATAAAATAGAAAAAATAAAACGACGAAGGCGACATCCTATTCATTTGAATCGATGTCGCCTTCTAAACTATCTCGTCCATGGGACTGTACCTCTCTTTTCTTTTTTTGCTCTCTCTTTCGGACTTCTTCGTTTCATTCGTACCTTTGTATCACTCTTCTTATGACGGTGGATATCGCATCATATCTGATTAACTCATCTGATACTGATTCCTCTTTCCATGATTTGGATTGTCACGTGTGTTTTTCGGGAGTTAGAAAAAAACGAATGCAATTACGTTTTCGGTGGTCTGTACCTCTCTTTCCTTAATATCGTTTTGAGTAAATCGTTACGTTTCTGGTGGCTTGTACCTTCCTTTCCTTCGATTTCGTTTTCCTTTCTTTTTGTTGTCTTTATTCTATCTGATATATGAGAAAAAGTCAAGTATAAAATGAGAAAATTATAATAAAAAATATTTAAAAACAATAAACAAAGAATAAACACAAAAATATTCTGAAAATATAGATGCAATAGATATAATATATATTTTTCGTAAAATACATGTAAATGCTTCGCTGTGACAGAAGAGCGTGCGCTTCATATAATAAAGAGAAGGGAGCGTAATTCTATGAATAGACAGACCATACTTCTCATCAGTGACATGCGCCAGGTCTATCTGGCGGAGATTATGACCAAAAGAGGACTCAACGTACGCTGCCTGGATATCAGAAACAGCGGGACGGTAAAAGAACAGCTCGAGAAGTTGAAAAGTTTTCTGGCGGAGGCGGATATGCTGATCCTCCCGATTCCGGTGACAAAGATACCGGAACAGAAAATGCTGAATGATATATTGAATAAAAACCTGACGAACGATACGCTGGTGCTTGGAGGCTGCTTCTCCATAGAACAGCAGGAACTTTTGGAGCGCCGGGACATTCACTATCTGGATTTTATGAGAGATGAGATTGTGACGGAAGAAAATGCAGTGGCGACGGCGGAGGGCGTGATCGCGGAGCTTGTGAACCACAGCCCTTATAACATTGAGGAGGCAAAAATTATCGTCACCGGTTACGGCTGCTGCGGCAGAGCGGTGGCTGCGAGGCTGAAAGCGCTCGGCGCGCGCGTGACAGTCCTGGCAAGAAGAAGGGAAGTGCGCAAACTTGCCAAGAAGGATGGATTTTATGCCGCGGATTTTGCGTTTGGACCGGAGGAAGCGATGGGGGCGGCAATGCTGGTCAACACGGTTCCGGCACCTGTGGTTACAGGTGCGATCATCCGCGAACTGCCGCGGGATGCATATATTTTAGACATCGCGTCCAAACCGGGCGGTACGGATTTTGCCTGCGCCAGAGAGTGCGGCATCCGTGCGGATCTGGCACTTGGACTTCCGGGAAAATATGCGCCGAAGGAGAGCGCCTATATTCTGGACCGGGCGGTGGAGAGATTCGTGCGAAAGGAGCATGAAATGTGATGGATTTTTCCAATTATAATATCGGGCTTGGAATTACCGGTTCGTTTTGTACGTTTGCGAAAGCAAGAAAAGAAATACAGCGCCTGTGCGATATGGGCGCCAATGTGGTGCCGGTTTTTTCATTTAATGCGCAGACGTGTGACACGCGGTTCGGAAGTGCGAAAGATTATGTGGACGGTATCTGCGAGATTACCGGAAATGAGGGCATCCGTACCATCTGTGCGGCGGAGCCGATCGGACCGAATAATTTTCTGGACATCATGGTCATTGCGCCCTGCACCGGAAATACGGCGGCAAAACTCTGCAACGGAATCACGGATACGCCGGTGCTGATGGCGACCAAAGCGCATATGCGCAACGGCAAACCGCTTGTGATTGCCATCTCGACGAACGATGCGCTCGGCGCCAGCTTTAAGAATATCGGAATGCTGATGAATATGAAAAATATTTATTTCGTTCCGTTCGGGCAGGACAACTGCAAGAGCAAGCCGAACTCCATGATCGCAAAAATGGAGCTCCTGCCGGACACAATCGAGGCGGCGCTCGCCGGCAAGCAGATCCAGCCGATTCTGCAGACCCCGACGTAACGCAGATCTGACGGAGCCGGGTGGCGGCAGCGACGGAAAATGCCGGGGACGTTTTATTATGCAGAAAATCAGAGCATCTTATTGTTCCGGCTGCTTCTGGCAGGGGCGGATTCTTTGGAGAAAAATCAGAGCATTTCTTCCGCACCGCATTTGACATCAGGTTCTGTGTCTTTGCCACGCTTTGACAATCCGCGGGATGTGTCCGGCAAGCCGCAGACAATGAGCGGACTTTTTAGCGTTTCTAGCATCACCGCTTCACAGACAATATAAAACCGCGCGAACCGAAACTCGCTGGCATCTGCTATTGAAAACATGGCAGATGCCAACTCAGACATCGGCTTCGCGCGGTTATGTTTTGTTCATTGGTGATGCAAGGAACGCACAAAAGTCCTTAAATTGTCTGCCGGCTTGCGAACACACCCGCGGAGTGCTCAAAGCTTGGAAAGACACGGATCATCGAAGATGCCGAATGCGGTGCGGATTAGAAATGCCGGGTTTTTCGATTAGAATCCCCCCTTGCCAGGAGCATCCGGAACTCTAAAATGATCTATGATCTACTATATAGAAGACTTTTTGGCAGTTTTCCGTCGCTGTCTCCGCCCGGCGCAGGGAGTCTGCTTCCGGTGGGCTGCAGAGCGGCTGTGGCTGCGGCAGGCGAAAACAGATGACGATTTATGATTCATTTGATAAGATAAAAGGTGTTTCCTTACGCCTGCTTGGATGCCTCGTAGGCTTCGCGACAGGCCTTAGCCAGCTGATCGCCGCAGGAAGTCGGGCGTCCGTTGCAGGAGATGCCGCCGATTTTCTCCTCAACCTGCTCAACGGTAAGACCCTCGACGAGCTTCGGAATCGCCTGAAGATTGCCGTTGCAGCCGCCGGTAAACTTTACATTATGCACGATGTTGCCCTCTAATTCAAGATCAATCTGTGTAGAGCAGGTGCCCTTGGTCTTATATGTGTATGTCATTTTGAAATCCTCCTTTATTGAAAAAATATATCGTTCAGATCACTTTTGAGTATAACATGGAACCGGAAGTGTGCAAGAAAAATTTGCAGTAAAGCGGCAGTTAATAAAAAATTTACAATTCTTTTACGCCTGTTTTTATTGTGGTGGTGCTGGAAAAGTGTTACAATAACAATATTGTGCGGGGTCATACCCTTTTGCAGGTGTCCCGCAGGAGAATGGATTTTGACACAGTTTTGTGTAAAAACAGGAGTAGGAGCTTTTTATGAGTGCAATAACGAAGATCTTCGGAACCCACAGCGAGCGTGAGTTAAAGCGGATTTACCCGCTTGTCGACAAGGTGGAATCTTACCGCGAGGCGATGGGAGCACTTTCCGATGAAGAATTAAAGAACAAGACGAAGGAATATAAGGAGAGACTGGAGAACGGCGAGACGCTGGATGATCTTCTTCCGGAGGCATATGCGACGGTGCGCGAGGCGGCGAAGCGTGTGCTCGGCATGGAGCATTACCGCGTGCAGATTATCGGTGGTATCATTCTCCACCAGGGACGTATCGCAGAGATGAAGACCGGTGAAGGTAAGACTCTGGTATCGACACTGCCGGCATACTTAAATGCGCTTGAGGGCAAGGGCGTGTGCATCGTCACAGTCAATGACTATCTGGCAAAGCGTGACTCTGAGTGGATGGGACAGGTTCATGAATTCCTGGGACTGAAAGTCGGCGTGGTTTTGAACGAGATGACGAACGATGAGCGCCGGGATGCCTATAACTGTGACATTACCTACGTGACAAACAATGAGCTTGGTTTCGATTATCTGCGTGACAACATGGTAATCTATAAGGAGCAGCTGGTGCAGCGCGGACTGCATTTTGCCATCATCGACGAGGTCGACTCGGTATTGATCGATGAGGCGCGTACACCGCTCATCATTTCCGGACAGAGCGGCAAATCCACCAGACTGTATGAAGCATGCGATATTCTGGCGTGCCAGATGAAGCGCGGTGAGGACATGCCGGAGTATTCCAAGATGGATGCCATCATGGGCGTGGAGCAGGAGGAGACCGGAGACTTCATCGTAAACGAGAAGGATAAGGTGGTCAGCCTGACACAGGATGGTGTGAAGAAGGTTGAGCAGTTCTTCAAGATAGAGAACCTGGCTGATCCGGAGAATCTGGAGATTCAGCATAACATTATTCTGGCGCTGCGCGCACACAACCTGATGTTCCGCGACCAGGATTACGTGGTGAAGGACGACCAGGTTATGATCGTCGATGAGTTTACCGGACGTATCATGCCGGGACACCGTTATTCAGACGGACTTCATCAGGCGATTGAGGCGAAGGAGCATGTGAAGGTCAAGAGAGAGAGCAAGACTCTGGCAACGATCACATTCCAGAACTTCTTTAACAAGTTTGAGAAGAAAGCAGGTATGACCGGTACCGCATTGACGGAGGAGAAGGAGTTCCGCGACATCTACGGCATGGACGTCGTCGAGATCCCGACCAACCGCCCGATCGCCCGTATCGATCATCATGATGTTGTATACAAGACAAAGAATGAAAAATACAAGGCGGTTGTGGAGGAAGTGGTAAAATCCCATGAAAAGGGACAGCCGGTACTTGTCGGTACCATCAATATCGATACTTCCGAGCTGATCAGCGGCATGCTGAAGCGCGAGGGAATTCCGCATACGGTATTGAACGCAAAGTTCCATGAAAAAGAGGCTGAGATTGTAGCCGGCGCCGGACAGCACGGTGCGGTGACGATCGCGACCAACATGGCAGGGCGTGGTACCGATATTAAGCTGGATGACGAGTCGAAAGCTGCAGGCGGTTTGAAGATCATCGGTACAGAGCGACATGAATCCAGACGTATTGATAACCAGCTGCGCGGTCGTTCCGGCCGTCAGGGAGATCCGGGTGAGTCCCAGTTCTTCATTTCTCTGGAAGACGATCTGATGCGTCTGTTCGGTTCTGAGAAGCTGATGGATATTTTCAACGCACTCGGTGTTCCGGAAGGTGAGCAGATCCAGCATAAGATGCTGACATCGGCGATTGAGAAAGCGCAGAAGAAGATTGAGGGCAACAACTTCGGTATCAGAAAGAATCTTCTTGAGTATGATCAGGTTATGAACGATCAGAGAGAGATTATCTACAAGGAGCGCCGCCGCGTACTGGATGGAGAGAATATGCGCGATGCGATTTTCAAGATGATCACGGATCGTGTGGAAAACTGTGTGGACACCTGTATTTCTTCTGACATTCCGAAGGAAGAGTGGGATCTGAACGAACTGAACCAGCTGATCCTCTCCATGATTCCGATGCAGGCAGTGACGCCGGAGGATGTGGACAGCGTTAAGAATAATAAGGAATTAAAGCATCTGTTAAAGGAGCGTGCAGTGAAGCTGTATGAGGCGAAGGAGACGGAGTTCCCTGAGCCGGAGCAGTTCCGTGAGCTTGAGCGCGTCGTTCTCCTGAAGGTGATCGACCGCAAGTGGATGGATCACATCGATGATATGGATCAGCTTCGTCAGGGTATCGGACTGCAGTCCTACGGACAGAGAGATCCGCTTGTCGAGTACAAGATGGCAGGTTTTGATATGTTCGACGAGATGACGGCGAGCATTCAGGAGGATACGATACGGCTGCTGTATCATGTGAAGATCGAGCAGAAAGTTGAGCGTGAGCAGGTAGCGAAAGTGACCGGAACGAACAAGGATGAGTCTGCGACGAACACGCCGAAGAAGCGTGCTGCGGCAAAGGTATATCCGAACGATCCGTGTCCGTGCGGAAGCGGCAAGAAGTATAAGCAGTGCTGTGGCAGAAACGCAGCGCAGTAGGAGTGCCGCAAACGGCAGAAGAGAGAGCATTTCAGGCAGATAATTTTTGCCGGGAATGCTCTTTTTGCATATTTTCATCTGTATGCAGAAAAATACATACAGAGTGCATTTTTGGGTGGCAATTTCCAGAAATCTGATTTATAATTCATACCAAACAGGTAGAATATGAGACGGCAGACTGCCGGACAGAAGGAGGAACACTATGTACAACGTAAGAAAAGTGACTGAGGATATTGTTTGGGTTGGAGCCAGTGACAGAAGACTGGCGCTGTTTGAAAATATATTTCCAATTCCGCGCGGGGTATCCTACAACTCTTATGTATTATTGGATGAGAAGACGGTACTTCTGGATACAGTCGATGCGTCCGTGGCGGGACAGTTTTTTGAAAATCTGGAGCATGTGCTCGACGGACGGAAACTGGATTATCTGATTGTCAATCACATGGAACCGGATCACTGTGCGATGATCGGGGATCTGGTGCGCCGTTACCCGGAAGTGCAGGTGGTCGGAAACACCAAGACATTTGGAATGATAAAACAGTTCTTCGGAACGGATTTCGCGGAGAGAGCCGTGACGGTAAAAGAGGGAGATACGCTTGCAACCGGTGCGCATACATTGCACTTTGTGATGGCGCCGATGGTACACTGGCCGGAGGTAATGGTAACCTATGATGAGAAGGACAAGGTGCTTTTTGCTGCGGACGGATTCGGAACGTTTGGCGCATTGAACGGCAATATTTTTGCGGATGAAGTCGATTTTGACCGCGACTGGCTGGATGATGCCAGAAGATATTACACGAACATTGTCGGAAAGTACGGTGCATCGGTGCAGGCATTGTTAAAGAAAGCCTCCGGGCTGGAGATCGCAGTGATCTGTCCGCTCCACGGACCCATCTGGCGGGAGAATCTGGGCTATATTCTGGAAAAATATCAGAAGTGGAGCACCTATGAGGCGGAGGATCAGGCGGTTGTGATTTTGTATGCAACCATGTACGGTAACACGGCATCGGCGGCGGATGCGCTTGCAGGAAGACTTGCGGCAAAGGGCGTGAAGAAGATTGCCGTTTATGATGTCTCGAACACCCATGTGTCGGAGCTCATCAGTGAGATTTTCCGCGCAAGCCATGTGGTGTTTGCGGCGCCGACTTACAACGGAGGCATCTATCCGGTGATGGAGAACCTGCTCGCCGACATGAAGGCACTTGCGGTTCAGAACAAGACCGTAGCACTGATGGAGAACGGCACCTGGGCACCGATGACGGCAAAGCAGATGAGAGAAAAACTGGCGGAACTGAAAAATGTGACGATTCTGGATACGCAGATCACCATAAAATCGGCGATGGCACCGGAGCAGGAAGGACAGCTTGAGGCACTTGCGGATGCGATCGTAGCGAGCATGGACAATCAGTAATTGTGTTGCTGACTTTATCATTGCGTTTTGTGGGAAGCAAAGACTTTCTCATATAAATAACGGATAACAAAAGAAGAAATAACGCGATCGTTTCAGGATCGCTGGTTGGGAAAAGGCACCTGTTTGCTTGTACAAAGTAATATGTACGAAGTGGATGGGTGTCTTTTCCTGCTTTATAAGAAAATGCATTCTGTGGAGAGAACTCTTTTTATAACGAAAGCGAACATTTGTTTGCAAATAAAAAAAGATGTGATATAATGTACGCGAAGGCAAAAGTGAGCATGGCACAGAGATGGCTGCGCATGCTTGCATGCGGCAGACGGATATGCGCCATGTGAACGCGCCCGCGAGTCCGGGGAACCGGAGGTTTCACGGACTTTTGCCGGAGCGTAATATGAACGTGATATTTTTGAGGGGCTTATCACTGGGATAGAGGAACTTTGAAATGTGGACAATACAACGAATGGACGAAATGGATGATGGAGATGAGGAACGCTTGCCGGGCGAGCCGATGATGACAGCGGTTACGTTGGAAAGTGATCTGGGAGAAATACTTCAATTTCAAATGCCTCACAACTGGTTGCTTATGCAGGGATTACAAGAAGGAGAAGAGTGGCCTGAGGACATCGAGGAGGAGGATTCAGAAGCGTTAAAAGCGCGGGAACAGGCAGCGTGGATGGAAAATTATTATCATGCGTTGCAGGAACTTGAGGGGGAAGAAGAGCAATGTAAGCATGGGGCAGAGGGATAAATCGGAATTTGTGGAGAGATTTCCTGAACTTTCCTTATTTTACAGGCTTTT
>OHAS01000465.1_pt1 | contig 35135 bp, 29 predicted proteins | sample 1577131 | NCBI WGS metagenome assembly OHAS01 (sample SAMEA3541566, study PRJEB24748) | human gut metagenome | biome: human gut; feature: human-associated habitat; material: faeces | place: China | collected 2012 | reverse complement strand
GAAAAACAAGGTAGTACATCGCAGTTTTTTTCCTAACTCTTAGGTGTCATCTACGCATCATACAGCGACAATCAGTAGAAGCCTTTATCAAATCCACTTCTGTGCCCTACCCAAAGAACGCACAACGGCAGCAAACTCTTCCCGAGGAATGATAGCCTTATTACGTGTTTTCAAACGATTATTATAAACGGTCTGAGGTGAATAATGCAAGAATTCGGCAATCTTCACACTATCAGTGATACCTAAACGCACCAAAGCATAAATGCGCAATTCCGTATTCAGTAACTCACCATCTTTTAGCACAATCTGCTCGTCAGGATGGAGCAAGGCATTGAAGTCACTTACAAAATCCGGATAAATGTGCAAGAAGATAGCATCAAAGTTATGATAGAACTCTTTCAACTCATTCTGTGCCATAGAATGAGTATCGGTTAATGCTTTCACATCCTCCAACTGGTTTGCCTTAAGCTTACGATTGATATTTTTCCGATACTCATCCAGCTTACTGATATAATTGGAACAAATGGAAAAGACATAACCTATGTATTCCTCCTTCACATAGTTGGATTCACGAAGCTGATTATTGGTATCCCTCAACTGTTCATTCAAAGAAGTAAGCTGTACATTCGTTTCTGCCACTTGTCCGTGCATTTTCGAAAGCTCTTCCACATGCTTATTCAAGCGGTTGTTTGCCTCATTCAGCTGTTGGCGCGACTGCTTCAACCGCTTCATCTGCTTGTATATATATAGGAAGGCAAACAAGGATATCAAAGACAAGACACTGACCAGTACCAAATACATACGTAACCGCGCTTCTTGCCTCTGATTACGTTCCTGATAGATCTGATGAATGGTGTCCTGCACCGCAGAGATGCCCACTACCCTCACCCGGTTCCGATATGCCAAGGCATTCTGCAAGCAGTAACTCATGTAGACATAAGCATGGTCAATATCACCCAAACTAAAAAGTACCCCCGCCAGCTCTTCCAACGAAGCAATATCTTTATTGGAGATACGTACATCGGCCATAGCAGAATATATCAGGTAAGTCAGATAATTTTCCTGCTCATCGGACTCGCGATAAAAGCAGGCCAGCACGTAAGCATTCATGGCATCGCGCCGAGTGTCGAATGCAGAATTAAGAATTCCCTTCTGCAAACGTTCTTTAAAAACATACATACTGTCCGTACCTTGTACTACCTGCCCTTTATACCACAAGAACAAGGGGTCTTCAGGGGTAAGAACCATATTCAAAGAGTCCTTGTAAACACGCTCCAACTGTGCATAATGTTCATGCAAAGTACCCATTTCACTACCGGTATACTGATTGAAATGCGAATACAGATACAACATTTGTCCGTAATAGTCCACTAACAATTCTTTGGGGAGCGAACCGCCCGAGACTCCGTCCAACTCATCCTGGGCTTCTTTCAACAGACCGGTGGCAGCCAACAGAAAAGACTTTTTTATCTTCCACTCCATCTGCCGGTATTTATCATTCTGCTTATAAACTATGTCCAAATTGCCTGCCACATAATTCATTGCAGAATCGGCATTATAGACACAATACTCATCATAAAGATTTTTATTCAGCCAATATCTCTCCTCCAAAGTACGCACATCCTTTCGCAACTTGTGCAACTGGGCAATCTTCGCCTCTTTAAGCATAGCAAACGTGTTTTTTTGCGCAATCAGAGAATCAAGACGCACCAGCAGTTCTTTTATCTTTTCACTGTAAGGTGCCGCATTCAGAAAGGTACACCCCATCAGCAAAAATAGTAAAGCTATGATTTTTCTTTTCATTTCTATTATCTATATAAGGCTGAGAGCACAAAGATAAATTAATCTATCTAAACATAAACTACCTCCACCCTAAAAAGTACATGAAATTTAAGAGATATTTCGACCGCTCAAAGCGACAAAACAGTATATACAGACCTCCTTCCATAGTGGCCGACCTTTACTTTACACAGTAATCAGCAAGAATACAACTTATTATATATCTGATATTTACATTTCACACAGACTTACTTCTCCATATTACCTGCCTATCGGACGAATAGGGTTGTCCGCTATCTTTGCAGCACAGAAAGAAAAGTGTACTATGGAAAACCACCAATCTCTATTAGGACATACTTTTCTAATAATAAATTAAATCTTTCAATTAAAGTACTATGAGAATGATTACAAGAAATCTTCTTACGCGGAGTTACAAGCTCCTTTTGACATTACTCGTACTGCTAATGTCAACAAATGCATTTGCCCAACGATTGACAGCTACGGGTAAAGTAACAGATGCTGCAGGCCTGGAGGTCATTGGCGCATCCGTATTGGAAAAGGGTACCGCCAACGGTGTTGTTACCAATCTGGACGGGGAGTTTTCCCTGAGTGTAGGACAGAATGCCACACTGGTAATATCCTTCATCGGCTACAAAACGATAGAGGTAAAAGCAACCACCAACATGAATATCACATTGCAGGAAGATAACGAACTGCTGGACGAAGTGGTAGTTATCGGTTATGGAAGTGTGAAGCGTAAAGACGTAACCACAGCCGTATCCACGGTTTCTACAAAGGATTTGGACCAACGCCCCATTGTATCGGCAGCCCAAGCCCTGCAAGGCAAAGCAGCCGGCGTGTCGGTTATGCAACCCAGCGGTGAACCGGGCGGAGGCATGAGCATCCGCGTACGTGGTACCACCTCATTCAACGGCAGCAACGACCCGCTCTACGTAGTGGACGGTGTGCCCGTGGACAACATCAACTTTCTCTCTCCCAACGACATTGAAAGTCTCTCTATCCTAAAGGATGCCTCATCGGCAGCCATCTATGGTTCGCGTGCAGCCAACGGTGTGGTACTGATTACGACCAAAGCCGGAGCAGAAGGCAATGCCAAAGTGGCACTGAACGTACAATATGGTATGACGAAAGTAGCCAAGAGCATGGATGCCCTGAATACAGAACAATACCGTGAGTTACAGGAAGAAATCGGGGCTGTCAACCCCGCTGCCCTTGAAGGTCTAACAGACCAGACAGACTGGTTTGATGAAGTTTACAAAACCGGACAGACCCAAAACTACCAGGTGTCCGTATCTAACGGAAACGAAAAGATGAAATACTTCCTCTCTGCCGGTTATCTGAATGAAAAAGGCATTTTGGAAGGCACGTACTTCAAACGATATAGCTTCCGTGCCAACATTGACAACCAGATACGCAGTTGGCTGAACGTAAGTGCCAATATCTCCTACTCCGACAATATCGGAAACACCGGCATCATTTCCGGTACGGGTGCCAACCGTGGCGGTGTAGTCCTCTCGGTTATCAACACACCGACCTATGCTCCTATTTGGGACCCTGAAAAGCCGAATCAATACAATAAGAACTTCTACGGGGTAAATATCATGAACCCGATGGAAAACCTGGCCCGCCAGAAAAACAACAAGAACAAGGAGAACCGCCTCATCGCATCCGGAGCCGCTACCATCAGCTTTCTGCCCAACCTGAAGTTGAAATCATCCGTAGCCCTGGACCGCCGTAACGGTGTAAGCACCACATTCCTCGATCCAATATCGACCACCGACGGACGCAACAGCTTCGGTACAGCTTCCGACAACCGAAACATGAATACCGTATTGGTTTTCGACAATATATTGACTTACAACACCAACATCAAGAAACATGGTATCGACGTCATGGCAGGTTCTTCCTATACCAAATCGGACTATACCAACAGCTGGATAAACGGCTCACACTTCCGGGACGATAAGATACAGACTCTGAATGCCGCCAATAAAATTTCATGGGACGGTACCGGAACAGGAGCTTCACAGTGGGCTATCTCTTCCTATTTCGCCCGCGTGTCCTACAATTATGACAGCAAGTACATGCTTACCATGAACATGCGTGCCGACGGTTCGTCCAAACTGCATCCCGACCATCGTTGGGGCATTTTCCCGTCCTTCTCGGCTGCCTGGCGCATTTCATCGGAAAAATTCATGAAAGACATCACTTGGATTGATGACCTGAAACTCCGTGGCGGCTGGGGACAGACCGGTAACCAAAGCGGCATAGGCGATTACTCGTATCTGCAACGCTACAACATCAACCGCATACCGTGGTTCGAAGAGGGCAACGACCATGCTGTTCCCGGCATCAGCCAGGCCAACCTGAGAACAAGTGACCTGAAATGGGAAACCACCAGCCAGACCAACATCGGCCTTGACCTGACCGTACTGAACAACAGACTGACCTTCAGCATGGACTACTATTACAAGAAAACCACAGACATGTTGATGAACGTAAGTCTGCCTGCGGGTGCGGCAGCAACCACCAGCATCACCCGTAACGAAGGCGAGATGACCAACAAGGGATTCGAGTTCGCCATCAACTCCCACAACCTGACCGGCGAGTTTTCCTGGGATACAGACTTCAACATTTCTTTCAATAAGAACAAGCTGACCAAGCTGTCATTGCAGAAAATCTATACCGCAGCAAGCAGTGCCGAGGTGGTGAAAGAGAATATCGTACGCAATGAGCCCGGACGTCCTTTGGGTGGTTTCTACGGTTACATCAGCGACGGCGTAGACCCTGAAACCGGTAACCTGATCTATCGCGACCTTAACGAAGACGGCAAGATTTCCACTTCCGACCGTACCTATATCGGCGACCCGAACCCCGACTTCATCTACGGATTGACAAACACCTTTACATGGAAAGACCTCAGCCTGAGCATCTTCATCCAGGGAAGCTACGGAAACGACATCTTCAATGTGTCCCGTATGGAAACCGAAGGCATGTACGACGGCAAAAACCAGTCAACGGAAGTATTGAAACGCTGGAGAATCCCCGGACAGATTACGAATGTCCCGAAAGCCAACTTCAACATCAAGAACTCCACTTATTTTGTAGAAGACGGCAGCTACCTGCGTGTCAAAGACATTTCACTCTCTTACAACATCCGTTGCCGCCAGTTCAAGAAATGGGGTATCAGCCGCGTACAGCCTTACTTTACCGCCAGCAACTTGCTGACCTGGACCAGCTATTCAGGTATGGACCCCGAAGTGAACCAATATGGCAACAGCGGTTCTGTACAGGGCATCGACTATGGAACTTACCCGCAGAGCAAATCATTCGTTTTCGGTATCAATGTTGAATTCTAAAAAAGGAAGAAATAACTTATGAAACTAAACCATATATATAAAAGTATAGCTTGCGGTGTATTGTTGGCAATGACCGCAACCTCATGTGACTTGGACTATAATCCGGTAGACACCTACTCGGATGTAACGGAAGGAGTGAACAAAACTGATGAAAAGCCTATTTTCAACAGTGTGCAAGACGTGGAAACTTCAATGGTAACCCTTCACAAAAAATTTCGTGACCAGCAGGAGCACTGGTATGTCGACAAACTGCTTATCGGTGACGCTCATTCCGATAATGCCTACGCCGGAACAACGGGGGCCGAAGTGGTGCCTTACGAAACCAACTCCATTGAAGGCTCTAATTCTGTACTAAAACGTGACTGGGACCGTTTCTTAGGCGACATTGCCGTTGCCAACCGCATCATCGTGGGCTGTGACCAGCTCAAGGCACTCAGTGAAAGTGAACGCGGCAAGTATCAGTCACAAGCCAAGATATTCCGTGCCATGGTCATGTTCGATATGGTACGCTTATGGGGTAACTTCCCGGTCATCACTACCGTGGGCGGTGACATTACCGAAGACAACGTAGAAGAAATGTACCCGACCTATTTTCCTCCACAGAATACGGCTGAAGAGGCTTACGCCCAAATAGAGAAAGACCTGACTGAAGCAGTGGAAAACCCCAACACACCGACAAACGACACATCAGACAAGAGCATACTTACCAAATCGGTGGCACGTGCCATGCTTGCCAAGGTCTATGCAGAAAAACCTCTGCGCGATTATGCAAAGGTTATCAAATATGCCGATGAACTTGCTGCCGACGGCTTCGACCTCGTGGAAGACTTCAGCGACCTTTGGGCGTATGATACGGAAAAAAAAGACTGCCGGGTACGCAATACCAAGGAGGCAATTCTCGAAGCCCACTTTCCTCCCGGCTCCGGCAACTGGTGTACTTGGATGTTCGGCCGTAACTTGAGCAACTGGGATGAAAGTTTCACCTGGGCCAAATGGATTACCCCTTCCCGTGACCTTATCCGCCTCTATGAAGAGCAAGGAGACACGAAACGTTACAATGAATCTGTTGTATGGTATGACTGCGGATGGAGCAACTATTATCCGGCAGACCATTATGCCTTCATGTACAAATGCCGCTCTGCGTTCAACAGCATTATCTATCTGCGATATGCCGATATCCTGCTCCTCAAAGCCGAAGCAAAAATTATGGGAGAGGCTCCCGACCTGAACGGTGCAGCCGACATCATCGACCGCATCCGCAACCGCGCCGGACTGGGCAAACTTCCACAAAGCACCCGCAGCAGTAAAGAAGCATTGCTCCAAGCTTATATGGACGAACGCCGCATGGAGCTTGCCTTTGAAGGACAGCGCTGGTACGACCTTTGCCGCCTCAATAAGGTAGAAGAAGTGATGAACGCCGTTTACGCCAAAGACAGCGGCCGCCATGCACAAGAAAATCTGTTCAATGAGAACTCCTATCTGCTGGCTATTCCCCAAGGAGCCATCGACCAGAACGAAAATCTGATACAGAACCCGGGCTATTAATACTAATGAGTAATATAAAAATCAATTGAATATGAATTTAAGAAATATATTCACTACCGCATTAGGCTGCTTCACCATACTGGCAGCCTGCGGCAATGACAATGACAGTAACATCACCCCTACACCGGAACCCAAGCCAGACCAACCCACGGAAGAGGCAAAGGATGTTACCCTCTATGTAACGAACACCAGTCGTACTTATGATTTGACAAAGTCCGGGCTGGCCTTCGGCACCGGAAGCAACATGTCACCTTCTACCGTGACACTTGACCCTGCCACCCGCTATCAGGAAATGGACGGTTTCGGTGCAGCCATCACCGGCTCTACCGGTTACAACCTGATGCAGATGACACAAGAGAACCGCACGAAGTTTCTGACTGAAACATTCTCGGACAAAGAAGGCTATGGCTTCAGCTATGTACGTATTGCCATCGGTTGTTCCGACTTCTCATTCAGTGAATTCACTTGCTGTGACGAAAAGGGGCTTGAGCACTTTGCCCTTCCGATGGAAGACACCAAATATGTGATTCCTATATTGAAGGAAATTCTGGCAATCAATCCTGCCGTCAAAATAATTGCCGCTCCCTGGACATGTCCGAAGTGGATGAAAGTGAAAAGCCTGGAGGAACGTGTACCCTTTGACTCATGGACCAGCGGACACTTGAACTCCGAATATTACAGAACGTATGGCGACTATTTCGTAAAATGGATACAAGCTTTCGAAAAGGAAGGCATCAAAATCCACGCTGTGACTCCGCAGAACGAACCGCTGAACCACGGTAACTCAGCATCCTTGTTCATGGGATGGGAAGAAGCCCGTGACTTCATCAAGACCGGCCTGGGCCCTGCCTTCAAAGAAGCCGGAGTTACTACAAAGATTTATGTTTTCGACCATAACTACAACTACGACAATCTGGCCGACCAAAAAAGTTACCCTACCAAGATTTATGATGATGCGGAAGCCTCACAATACATTGCGGGCGCTGCCTACCATAATTATGGCGGTAACCGTTCTGAGTTGCTGAATATCCACAAACTCTATCCCAACAAGGAACTGCTTTTTACGGAAACCTCCATCGGTACTTGGAACTCCGGTCGCGATTTGGAAGCACGCCTGCTTAACGATATGGAAGAAATAGCATTGGGAACAGCCAACAACTGGTGCCGCGGCACCATTGTGTGGAATCTGATGTTAGACAGTGACCTGGGACCGGTAAGCCCCTCAGATGGTTCTTGCAAGACCTGCTACGGTGCAGTGGATATTGACAATACAAACTATTCTAAAATTGTCCGTAATTCCCATTATTACCTTATCGGGCACATGTCTTCAGTCGTGAAACCGGGAGCTGTACGTATCGGAACGACCGGTTACACAGCCAACGGAATCACCTACTCCGCCTTCGAGAATACGGACGGTACCTATGCATTCGTATTGGCAAACAACAATGCAGATGCCAAGCGAATCACCGTAAGCGACGGCACACACTACTTTTCCTACGAAGTTCCGGCCAAAGCAGTCGTTTCTTACCGTTGGAAAAAATAAAACTAATAATTTAAACAGAAGATTATAATGAAAAGCTTAAAATACTATCTAATGGCATTGGCAGGCATAGCCATGCTGAATGCTTGCAGCGATGACGATCCGGTTCCCGGCAACCCGACAATGGACTTTCAGGCAGAACCTTCTTCAGCCTTGTTCGGAGACAGTCTGCCTTTTACAATCAAGGCATCGGACGCAGATGTACCCCTTTCCACGTTAAAAGCGCGGTTATACTTCAGCGACGAAATGGTGTCAGAGACTATAATCCGTACAAAAGTAAACGGTCAAGACTATACCGGGAAAATATATGTTCCCTATCTGGCAAATATTCCCAACGGAACAGCTACATTGAAGTTCATTCTGCAGAACATCAATTTCACAATTACAGAAAAAAGCTATGACGTGGCGCTGAGTCGTCCGGACTTCCCCTACCTAACTCTGATTTCCGGAGACCAAGAATACCGCATGGAAAAAGTCGCAGCCAATCAGTATAGCGTGACCGGTGAATTTGCACAAAAAGTGAAAGGTTACATCAAAGCTCCTAAAGTAGGCGCCAACGGGAATGAAATCAACTTCGGATGGAGCAACGGTGCCATTACACAAGGTACCTCCAGTGAAATTACCTTCTCCAATCTGTCAGCTGGAGAATATTCCATCTCCTTCAATACGTTGACTTATGCAGCCGCTCCTTTCGTGAAACTACTGCTGAACGGTTCTGAAATGGAGATGGTGGATGATGACCATTACAGCATCGACCTCAATCTGAAGCAAGGGGACAACATCACTGCAGACATTCCCAACTTCGACCAATATTGGATAGACCCCGACTTCTTCGAAAAGAATGAAGACGGTTCGCTGAAGTTCCTGCCCATCGATGGAACTTATCGCGTCATTGCCAACCTGGCCCTGAATTATCTGGAAGTATTGAAAATGAACGGAACAAGCACCGCCACTCTGAACGATGACGGAACCGGCGCCCTTTGGATTATCGGTGACGGTATCGGTAAACCTTCCGTAGCGACCAATGCCGTAGGTTGGACTACAGAAAAAGGTCTCTGCATGTCACAGATTGAAGCGAAGAAGTATCAGGTAACAGTAGTAGCGGGAGAGCAAATCAAATCTGATGACATCAACTTCAAGTTCTTCCACCAGCAAGGTTGGGGAGGTGAATATAAAAACGATGCCTTGTCTACCACCAGTGACTTAGTATTTATAGGTGACAGTACCAACGGACGTGATGCCGGCAACTTGGGCCTCGTAGAAGGCAAAAGCCTGGAAAACGGTGTCGCTTACCGGTTCACAGTTGACGTAACGGCAGGTGTCTCTTCGGCAGTTCTGACAGTAGAAAAGGTAGAAAGATAGACGGATAACGCAGAAGATTAACTAAATGAGAAAGGGGCTGGCTCTATAAAAGAGTTCAGCCCCTCTTGTTTATGCAGAATATATGTTCCGGATTTAGCTTAAACCTTCTTTCGCCTCCTCTTGTGGAATACGTACCGAAGTGTAAAGCTCAAGAATGGCGGCTATCGTCAGAGACACAATCCATTCATTGCCCCTTGTAAAGAGCATGAATGCCCCCGTAAGCACCAGCAAAAGCGCACCGAATATTTGCTGTCGGCGCAGGCGTTTGACAGTGGGACTTTTACATTTGGACGGAGAATTAATTTGGGCCAAAGCAACCATCGTAGCGCCGATAGTATATATATAAGGTGAAAGAGGCCAGCCCGTGATATAAACGGCAGCTCCTGCCAAGAGCATCACGGCCCCTACTGCGAAAAGGGCGGGTATCAGTTGTTTCATTCTTCTATATCTTCTTCAAATACATAAATATCCTCATTGGGCTTTTTCATCAGATACTTCTCACGGGCAATCCGTTCGATGGCACCGGAGTCGACGGCAAGCTCATTGAGCCGTTCGGTATTCTCCTCGTATTCCTTGCGGTACTTTTCTATTTCATCGCGCAGACGGCTTTCTTCCCGGGCGTAACCCAAACGGCGTACAACACTGTTCTCATCCAGGAACCCGATAATTACAGCAAACAACGCAAGCGTAATCAGATATTTATGCTTGCGGACAAAAGACCAAAGAGAAGCAAGTTTATCCATCTCGTTATCTACTATTTAGCAATTTATCATTCATGATGGAGCTTGTCCATCATATAACTTCACGTCACAAAGATAAGAGGAATAACCGAAAGATTTCTTTTTTTTGTGTACATTTGCACAAAAAGCAAAGAATATCCCAAATATGGAAAACTATATCGTATCTGCACGGAAATATCGTCCCTCGACCTTTGAGTCCGTAGTAGGCCAACGTGCACTGACCACTACCTTGAAGAATGCCATTGCCACCGGAAAACTGGCGCATGCCTATCTTTTTTGCGGTCCAAGAGGCGTGGGAAAAACAACTTGTGCCCGTATCTTTGCTAAAACAATCAACTGCATGAGCCCCACAGCAGACGGCGAGGCATGCAACCAATGTGAATCCTGTACTGCCTTCAATGAGCAGCGCTCCTACAATATCCATGAGCTGGATGCCGCCTCAAACAACTCTGTGGATGACATCCGCCAATTGGTGGAGCAGGTACGCATTCCACCTCAGATAGGCAAATACAAAGTATATATCATTGATGAGGTACATATGCTGTCCGCCTCGGCTTTCAATGCTTTCCTGAAAACACTGGAAGAGCCTCCACGCCATGCCATATTCATCCTTGCCACTACCGAGAAGCACAAGATATTGCCCACCATCCTTTCACGCTGCCAAATATATGATTTCAGCCGGATTGGTGTGGAAGATACCGTAGCACACCTCGCATATGTCGCCTCCAAAGAAGGTATCACTGCTGAACCGGAAGCGTTGAATGTCATTGCCCTCAAAGCAGACGGCGGTATGCGCGACGCACTATCCATCTTCGACCAGGTGGTAAGCTTCACCGGAGGACACATCACCTATAAGAGCGTGATTGAAAACCTCAATGTGCTGGACTATGAATACTACTTCAAACTAACCGGATTCTTTCTTGAGAACAAAATCAGTGACGCGTTGCTATTACTGAATGATGTGCTCAACAAAGGCTTCGACGGCAGCCACTTCATCACCGGACTTTCATCCCACCTGCGCGACTTGCTTGTCAGCAAAGACCCGGCGACACTGCCGTTGCTTGAAGTGGGCGCAAGCATCCGCGAACGTTACCAAGCACAAGCACAGCAATGCCCCCTCCCTTTTCTTTACCGTGCCATGAAGCTCTGCAACGATTGTGACCTGAACTACCGTGCCAGTAAAAACAAACGGCTACTGGTAGAGCTCACTCTGATACAAGTGGCACAACTGACCGCCGAGGAGGACGACGGTGCCAATGGGCGCAGCCCTAAACAAGCTATAAAACCCATATTCACGCAGCCTGCCGCCGCTCAGCAGCCACAGGCCACTGCTGCCATGCCCCAACAAACCGTACAGCCGGCAGTACAGACAAACAGCACTCCCCAACCTGCTGCCACGCAGCATAGTAATGCAACAACTCCACATGCCACACCTGCTGCCGTATTAATGGCGCAAGGGAGAGAAGAGAAAAAAATTCCGGTCATGAAAATGTCCGGATTAGGGGTCTCCATCAAACGCCCCCATATAGAAGAGGAACAAAGAAACCCTTCATCTAACCCTACTGCCGCCCACCAAGCAGCACAACCGGAAGAAGACTACATCTTCAATGAAAGGGATTTGAACTATTACTGGCAGGAGTATGCCGGACGTATGCCCAAGGAGCAAGTAGCCATAGCCAAGCGCATGCAGAACATGCGCATCACTTTAATAAATGACACAACTTTTGAGGCTGTGGTAGACAATGAAATCGTTGCCAAGGAATTTACCGGCATGATACCCACTCTGCAAAATTACCTACGTACCCGGCTAAAGAACCGCAAAGTCACCATGACTGTCCGGATTAGTGCTCCTACTGAAAAGGTACGTGCCTACGGACGCGTTGAAAAATTCCAGATGATGGCACAAAAGAACAGTGCCCTATTACAACTAAAAGAAGAGTTTGGTTTGGAACTGTATTAATCCCTTCCAATCGCCTGCATAAAGTTGCTAACAAATTGAGTATAAAGGATAAAAAAAGCATCTATTTAATTTTTTATTTATTCATTTATATTTATTTTTGCCAATAATAAACAAAAGAGGCAAACAAACATTTGAGAACAAAAATGATTATATGGATGCTATTGGGGCAGATACTGTATACTTCTGTCTTATCAGCACATACAATAGCCAATCAAGAAAAGCAGAGTATTCTGCAATCATTGGTCAAAAGACAAGTTCTCTATGATGACTCCATATCCATAGACAGTGTCATTGCGTGGAGCGAGCAACTTCTTCCCACCCAACAATCAAATGAAGATAGAACAACGTATTTTCTATTACAACTTCAATTGGCCAATGCCTATACATTGCGCGGCGATATCAGCTTAGCGACGAACCGGGCACAACTTATGTACGAAGAAGCTAAAGCAACAGACTACCAATTTGGTATGGTAGTGGCCAACCAAGCCATCGGAGACGCCTATAATACAATAGCCAACATGGGGGATAAAGCCCTGGAATCATACCAGGATGCTTTGACTGAACTATCCAACATTTCAGACCAGCATCCATATAGGGCACAGCTTCTTTTAAAAATGTCCAACGTTCTGCAACGGAAAGGACGTCTGGAAGAAGCGGAAAAAATCCTGGAAGAGCTGGAGAAAATATTATATCAGGAGCCTGACTACCCGACAGACTTCTTTTTCTGCATCGAAAAGACGAATTTTGCCATTTCCCATGGACACCTCTCACAAGACTATCTTGATGAAGCAAACATCTGGCTCCACAAAATGGACTCCATTTACCAACTGCACCCAGAGAAGTTCTATCGGTTTCACTTGGATTATACCACTGCCGCCTACTATAGAGCCATGGGAAATTGGGACAAACAATACTGGAAACAAGCTCTGGACATCTACTCCAAATTGCAAGCAGAATACTCCGGTAATAAGCGCTCCACGTATTACCGCTGGACTTCGCTGGAAAAAATCTATCTCTGTAAAATACAAGGCATGGCCATGGAAGCCTGCCGAATCTACCAGGAATTGTATCCTCCTATAGATACACTCGCTTCACAAAGCTATATCCGGCAAATCAATACGATAAAGGCAAAATACCAGGTAGATAAGGCAGAGACGGCCAGCAATAACGAATACAATAAAATCATAACCAGCATATTGGTAGGAACGATGGCATTAGTAACGTTATTTGTTCTACTTGCCATCCTACTCAAAAGGCAACGGGAAAAGGTGAAACTCTCCACCCAAAAACTGGCAACATCACGGATAAATGCCGAAAATGCCATGCGTGCAAAAAGCGTGTTCCTCTCGAACATGAGCCATGAAATCCGTACCCCACTCAATGCATTATCGGGCTTTTCATCCCTATTGACGGAAGAGGGACTGGACGATGAGACACGCCGTCAGTGCAATGAAGTTATCCAACAGAACTCAGAACTATTGCTGAAGCTTATTAACGACGTGATAGATCTATCGAGTCTTGAATTCGGCAAACTGCAATTCTGTATTGCACAACATGATGCCGTAAGCATCTGCAGAAACGTGATAGATACCGTGAACAAAGTGAAACAGACACAAGCTGAACTTACATTCACCACCGAGCTGGAAGAAATGCCCATCGAGACTGACGACTCACGCCTGCAGCAAGTCCTGATTAACCTACTGATAAATGCTACCAAATTTACCCCACAAGGCAGCATTGTCCTAAAGCTGGAAAAAGAAACGGACGACACCGTACTATTCACCGTAACAGATACCGGTTGCGGCATTCCCAAAGACAAGCAAGCCAACATTTTCCAACGTTTTGAAAAGCTGAATGAGAATGCTCAAGGCAGTGGGTTGGGGCTCTCCATATGCCAACTTATCATAGAGCATATCGGCGGACAAATATGGATTGATTCAGAGTATGCCGAAGGCTCACGCTTCTGCTTCACCCACCCCATAAGCCAGACAGGCAGAAAGGAGAATAAGAAATGAAACAGATATTTACATTGCTCATTGCCTTATGCTGGCTGTTACCGTCCGCACACGCAGATGTGCGACGGACAGAAGCCAAGGATAGCCTGCTACGTATATATCTTGCCTCCCCAGCCGATACCACCAGATTGGAAACCCTATATCAGATAGCACTGCTTGACCAACTGTCACCGACATTCATCTATTACGAGAACAAATTACTGGAAGAGGCCATCGCCCAGAAAAATATACCTTACCAGAGTGCGGCCATATATGCGCACATTATTTATTACTACAACCTACTGGACCAAAAACATGCAGAACAATGGCTGAAGAGGCTCGAACAGTTGTCTGAAGAGCACAACTACTACCGTCATTACTTCAGAGGCAAAAAGATGATGATAGAATTCTATGTCATCAGCCAGAAGATTGAATTAGCCCTCAAACAAGCACAAGACATGTACGACAAGGCTCAAAGTCTTGGCAACCATGACGGTATGCGCGAAGCATGCCTATGCCTGATGACTGGATATTTCAATACCTTACGTTACAAAGAAGGAATCACCTACCTAAACAAGGCTTTTGAACTGACAAGTCCGGATTCCTCCCTTGCCACTCAGATTGATTTATTGACAAAAGCGGTACTGGCTTACTCATATCTGCATGACAATGACAACATGTTCCGGTATCTGGAGGAACTCAACAATGCAAAAAACAGATTGCAGGAAGAAGGCACCACCGTACTGACAAACGGCTATACCAATTTGTATCTGCTCATAGATTTACAATACGCCCTTTACTATACCCGCCTTCAACGTCCTGCGGAAGCATGGGAATATTTGCAGAAAGCAGAGCGGCATCTCAGTACATCTTCATTTCTTCCTTATCGGTTGATACGTTTGGCAGCATATGCCGAATATTACCAACTGACAAAAGAATACGACAAAGCTTTGGTTTATTTAGAAGACGCCATTGAACTTGTAACCCCTATTTCACTGGATAATGCCATGATTTATGGACTTCAGAAAGCGGATATACTAGTAAAGATGGGGTTTCCGGACGACGCACTTCCTATCTATAAACAAATAACCAAGGCAAGAGATTCGTTATATACAGTATTCTCCACCTCACAGATAGAACAGATACAAAGCCTATATAATATGGACCAACTGCTTTTCCAGAAAGAACAGCGGCAAGCCACTTTTCACCGTATCTGTCTGGTCACTTCCATTATCATCATTATAGCCTTGTTACTTTTCAACCTACATATGTATAGAAGCAGGAAGCGGCTGCAACAAGATGAGAAGGAAATGCGTAAATTGGCAATTATTGCCGAAGAAGCCAACGAAGTAAAAAGCCGTTTCCTTGCCAATATGAGTTATAATATCCGTATTCCACTGAACAATGTAGTCGGTTTCTCCCAACTGCTTTCCACCGACAACGAACTGGATGAAGAAGAGCGAAAAGAGTATTCCGGTATTATCCAGACCAATTCGGGTGAGCTTATCCAACTGGTAAACGACGTATTGGACCTCTCACGCCTGGAAGCGAATATGATGAAATTTCAATTGCAGGATTGTAATGTAAAAGAATGGTGCAACGAACTAGGTTGTCTAATACAAATGCGTAGTGAAGGCCGTATCCTCCTGGAACTACAAGTAGAGGTGGGAGATGTGCGTATCCATACCGACGTCAACCGCCTTACACAAATAGTGACAAGTATGCTGCTTTATCCGAACGACTGCAAAGAAACGCGCAAAGTCAGCATGTTCTTGGTCAACCATCCGGACAAACACATCATCGCATGCCGGATAGAGAACAGTCCTATAGCCGATTCCAGGTTTGCCTCTCAAAAAGTATCAGTGCAACAGAAAATCAACCAGTTGTTCTTTGAACATTTCAAAGGTACCTATCAAACCGAGAATGTCGAAGAAGGAGAAATCGCAGTGATTACTTTTACCTATCCGACTCTTTCTTAAAAGTTGAAAATCGGCTTAAGCTCCAGCTAAAGCCAATAGTATCAGAGCAATTCGTTTACGAAATTCAAAAACGAACATTTTTCAGTCTCTGCGGTATGCTGTGTCGCTTTCTCGACTCCTTATTTAGACGACATACAAATTATACGTTTTTAATCAAGATTGATAGCAAGTAATAAAGAAAACCACTATTTTTGCCAAACGAATTAGTACTAATAATAATTTAAATCTAAAAGAAAATGGCTTACGTAATTAGTGACGATTGTATTGCTTGCGGAACTTGTATCGACGAGTGTCCGGTTGGCGCTATCTCTGAAGGTGATATCTATCATATCGACCCTGAGACTTGCACAGAGTGTGGTACTTGTGCAGATGTTTGTCCTTCTGAAGCAATTCATCCGGGAGAATAATACAATCCCAGTATCAAAAACAAAAGCGTGGGTAGATAAACTGCCTGCGCTTTTTTATATCCCCCACGTGAAATTCAGTACCTTCACCCCCCTCATTGTTATTTTCTATATACGGATAATACGTTAGTTCACAGACATGAACACTTTGTTCCATAAGTATAAAACAAAGTGTTCATATAGTAGAAAACAAAATGTTCGTATAATATAAAACAAAGTGTTTATACTGTATGGAACAGAGTGTTCGCTATAATGAAACAAAGTGTTCGTCATAACAAAACAAAGTGTTCGTCATAACAAAACGAACAGTCCGCTTTGATGAAACGAACTGTTCGTGACAGCATGACAGATGTCTTGCTAAAATAAGTTTGTAGAAGAAGTTAGAATCACTTCAGATTAGCCAGTGCTTCTTTTATACGACGGATAGCTTCAACTATATTTTCATCGCTGGTTGCATAACTCATACGAATGCATTCGGGAGCTCCGAAAGAAGCACCACCTACGCAAGCCACATGAGCCACTTCCAACAGATACATGGCCAAATCATCTGAATCATTGATTTTACGTTCTCCGGCAGATTTACCGAAGAATGAATCGCATTTAGGGAACAGATAGAAAGCACCTTCCGGTACATTCACCTCGAAACCCGGAACTTCCTTGGCCAACTTTACAATCAAATCACGACGACGCTCGAAAGCCTTGCGCATTTCCTCCACCGGAACTTGTGTACCCGTATAAGCAGCCTCAGCAGCCTTCTGAGATACAGAACAAGGACCGGAAGTATACTGTCCCTGCAATTTATTGCAAGCCTTCACAAGCCATTCCGGACCTGCAATGAAACCGATACGCCAACCAGTCATTGCATATGCTTTGGAAACACCATTCACAATGACCGTACGCTCTTTCATTTCGGGGAATTGTGCTATGCTCTGATGCTTGCCGATATAGTTGATATGTTCGTAAATCTCATCGGCAATCACAACAACCTGCGGATACTTTGCCAATACTGCGGCCAGGCCTGCCAACTCCTCCTTGCTGTACACCGAACCCGTAGGGTTAGAGGGAGAGCAAAGAATCAGCGCCTTTGTCTTCGGGGTGATGGCAGCCTCCAGCTGTGCAGGTGTTATCTTAAAGTCCTGGTCGATACCGGCAGGTACGATAACCGGCGTACCCTCAGCCAACTTTACCATTTCCGGATAACTGACCCAATAGGGAGCAGGTACAATTACTTCGTCACCCGGATTTACCAATACCAGGATTGCATTGCAAACCGACTGCTTGGCACCATTGGCGCAAGAAATTTGTGCGGCGGTATATTCCAGACCGTTTTCCTTCTTCAACTTCTCTACAATTGCATTACGTAAGGCAGGATAACCCGGCACTGGAGAATAGCGAGAAAAGTTATCGTCTATCGCCTTTTTCGCAGCCTCTTTAATGTGGTCGGGAGTATTGAAGTCCGGTTCTCCCACACTCAGGTTAATTACGTCTACGCCTTGAGCCTTCAGCTCTGCGCTCTTTTGAGACATAGCCAGTGTCGCAGAAGGCGACAAACTGTTTAAACGATCTGATAATTGGTTCATTTTGTTACTATTTAATGATTGTTACGCAAATCCGGTTGCAAAATAAGCGATTTTCTTTGATATAAGAAAACAAAAAGACAGTTACTTATTGAAATGAAGTGTATGTCCCATACGTTCTTTCTTGGTACGGAGATAACGCTCGTTGTATGGATTCGGAGTAGTCTCAATAGCTACGTTCTCCGTTATTTCCAAACCGTAAGCCTCCAAGCCCACACGTTTCACGGGATTATTGGTCATCAGCCGCATTTTGTGCACTCCTATCTCACGAAGAATCTGGGCACCCACACCATAATCACGCTCGTCTGCCAGATGTCCCAGGCAAATATTAGCATCCACAGTATCCATGCCTTCTTCCTGCAATTTATATGCTTTCATTTTTTCCATCAGGCCAATGCCGCGACCTTCCTGATTCAGATATACAACTACCCCCTTACCGGCTTTCTCTATCATCTCCATTGCCTTATGCAGCTGCTCGCCACAATCACAGCGTTTGGAATTGAATATATCACCAGTGGCACAAGAAGAATGTACACGCACCAGAATCGGTTCATCCAATTCCCAAGTACCCTTGAACAAAGCTACATGTTCCAAACCGTTCGACTTCTGGCGGAAAGGAATCAAACGGAAATGACCGTGGTCTGTAGGCATATCCACTTCCACTCCTTTTTCTACAATAGACTCCTGCTTCAAACGGTAGGCAATCAAGTCACGGATAGAAATCAATTTCAAGCCAAATTCATCTGCCATTCTGCGCAATTCGGGCAAACGGGCCATTGTACCATCCTCATTCATTATTTCCATAAGGGCTCCCGCCGGATAAAGTCCAGCCAAACGTGCCATATCAATAGTAGCCTCCGTATGTCCGGCACGGCGCAACACACCTTTCTCCTGAGCATACAATGGATTAATGTGGCCAGGACGCCCGAAAGTGGCCGGAGTAGAAGCCGGATCGGCCAACGCCTGGATAGTAGCAGCGCGGTCTGCCGCAGAAACCCCGGTACTACAGCCTTCCAATTTATCAATAGTAACAGTGAAGGGAGTACCCAATACAGAAGTATTATCCGATACCTGATGCGGCAAATCCAGTTCCTTGCAACGCGAAACTGTAATTGGAGCACAAAGCACACCACGGGCATGCTTCAACATAAAGTTTACTTTCTCCGGTGTAATCTTTTCAGCTGCAATTATCAAATCACCCTCATTCTCACGGTCCTCATCATCCACAACAATCACAAAGTTACCGGCTTTGAAGTCTTCAATGGCCTCTTCTATCGTATTCAACTTTACATTTTCCATAATCTATTTTGTTTTTATTTATTCTGATCCCTTTCTATAATTCCAATCACATCTTCATTTGTCTTGATAATCCGCTCCATATCCTTATTCAGACGGATACGGAATGCCCAGATACGGAAATAAAAGAACAAGCCTATCGGGAAAACAATACCGCAGAGCAAGTTTAACCAATAATTGCGGAACGGACGGACATGCGCATGGATGGGGATGACCGGATAGGTGTTCAGCGCTGTCAACAAAGTAACGGATCTTGTATTCGACATCTCATCTATCAGACTTTCCAAACGTTCGTTAATATCTTCCACTGCCTCATCCTGGCTATCAGTCATCCACAATTTAAAGTAATTGGGAGCACGTTTCAACCCCTTTCTATCAGCATATTCACGACAGTCTACGGACAAAGCCTTCAGCTCTTCCGGAATACGTGTATAATCAGGATCATGGATGATTACTTCCTTACGGAACAGATGGCGTACACTGCGAATACCCACAACCTTCTTGAACCAATTTATATAAGCATCAGCATTCAATACCACTGAATCATTGTTGGATTTATATGTCAAGAACGCACCCAATGGAGCCAAGACAGCAGTACTGGTCCACATACCCATCCAGACAACCCACTGTCCGTCACGGGCCATCTTATACCCCGTATTGTTGATGATGTAATAGATAATAAAAATCAATACAGAAACCACCACCGGCATTCCCAAGCCTCCTTTACGGATAATTCCTCCGAGTGGCGCACCAATAAAGAAGAAGATGAGACATGCCAGAGAAAGAGTCAGTTTCTCATGCCAGGAAGTCATGTGCCGTCGAAGGCTGCTTTCAGTCTGCGATATATTAAAGCTCTTAAAACTCCAGTCACTCCCCGCACTCTCTGCACGGCTGACGGCCGTGGATATAACCTTCTGTTTCTGCATCAGTGTAGCCACATTGTAGAGGCTGTCTACATTGTACTCACCTAAATAGGCCTTTTCAATCTTCAATGTATCCTCTTTAGACAAGCTGGCTGTCACCTTATAAGTTCCTGCCATAGCTTCTTTATAATAACCACGTCCCACACTGTCATTCTGCAATTTCATGGAATCAATATCCGCCTGCAGCATTCTCATATCCTTACTGTTGGACTGATTACTCATGATACCTGCATCCACCATATTAAAATCCGAATTGAACTCAATGATTGCATGCTTTTCGCGGAATGTCTCACGCCGGTAAGGCACATTCCTTTGGTTCATGTTCTGCGATTTCAAATTCTCAAACTGCTCACCACTGTATAAATGCAAATATAAATGCTGTTTGTCAGCCGTCATCTCCAGACGTCCCGAATCAGACTTGATAATTTGAGCATTCTCAAAACCTTTCTCAAAATTATATATCAGTACGTCATACAGCATACCAGTTTTGCGGTTCTTATGCTTCACATACAGATTATAACCATCTATTTCATCGTAGAACACACCTTCAGGAATATCCACTTCGGGAGATTTCTGCTTCATGGAAATAAGCAAAGTCCATAATTTTGTTTGGGCTTTTGGTCCTATGACATTTTGGAAATAGAAAGAGACACAACAGATGAAACAAATAAAGATAATCAGGGGCCGCATGATTTTCAATAAAGAAATACCGGCTGCCTTCATGGCAAGTAATTCAAAACGTTCTCCGAAATTTCCAAAGGTGATAAGGGCAGCCAGCAGAATAGCCAGCGGCAACGACGCAGGTACCAACGAAAGCGCAGAATAAAAGAAAAACTGTGCAAGGACAGTCATCTCCAATCCTTTTCCTACCATTTCGTCCACATACCTCCATAAAAACTGCATCATAAAGATGAAGAGGCAGATGAAGAAAGTACCCATAAAGAGCATGCAAAAGCTCTTCAAAACAAATATATCTAACTTTTTTATGCGCAGCATTTTACTCGTTTCATGCAATGAGAGCACAAAAGTAGTACAAAAAAGGGAGTACGGGAAATTTTTAATCTAAAGTTAACTAAAAACCACAAGTTCTTCGCAAAGTATCCACTTGCGATTCCCATAATTCACGCGAATCACCCACCTCGTCTATATCGGCAAAGTCTGTTATCTCCAATACGAAATCATTGGTCAACTCATTGTTTGTCATCTTCAGTTCAAAGTATTCTCGCTCGTTCTCATCGTCCAGCCAGCGGAAGCGGATGAATGAATACGCCCGCACGGCAATAATCTCGGCATCACGTTTTTCTGTTTTTCCCCAAAAAAAGGTTACTGTTTTATCGTCTGACTGAACCCTATCAGCAAACCAGCCCTCCAAACCAGTAGGGGTACTTATCGCTGCCCAAAGAATACTTTTAGAAGTCGCATTCAAGAGATATTCCAAATGTATTTTCTTTCTTTCCATAGTCTATTCTGCTTTTTATTGCGCCAGCCAAGATAAATACTTTTTTCTAATTACAGAAAATAAATCATCAAATTTATTTATACCTCCCTTTCCATACGCCCCTAATTCATTGATAATGTTATACAAAGACTTTTAATAAAAAGTACTGCAAACCACTTCAGCACCCTATCAGCAAAAGAAAAAGCAGAAAATATCCATAAAAGTTTTGGCAATTTAAATAAAAGCTATATCTTTGCACCCGCAATCGAGAAATGATGGCGGGATAGCTCAGCTGGTTAGAGCGCATGATTCATAATCATGAGGTCCCCGGTTCAATCCCGGGTCCCGCTACAAAATAAATCATTGAAATTGAGACTGTTGAGAGGCTTCCACTCTTGGCGGTCTTTTTTATTTGGAATTTATGGGAACACGGCGGGAACACAAAAAAATCACCTTTAAGCCCCATTTTATTTGCTGATAATCACAATTCATCTTGCTTCAATTTAGTAATACTAATAAAAAAGTATGTATATATAGCCACTATACAATTATCATTCTTAGATAAGAACGAGAGAATATATGAAATTTTAAGGTAGGGAACACAAACGGGAACACAAGTCTAATAATCCAAAGCAAAAATACTAAAATATGAACACTAAAAAAATCACTAATACATCGAAAAAGGGCAATGCATTTAATACCATGACATTGCCCCTTCAATAGATAAATATAGCAAATACTACAAGCACTCAATTTCATCTTGAGACAATCCAGTAGCTTTTGAGATAATATCAATAGCAACTCCTAACTTCTTTAAATTACGAGCACTTTCTCTTTTTTCTTCTTCACGACCTTTAAGTAATCCTTCTGCCCTGCCCTCCTCACGTTCAGTATTGATATTATCACGAAGGATTACAATATTATCCAAGTGACGGTAATAGGCAGCAAGCTCATCCTTGGTCATGCTATCCAGTTTCAGCCTTTCACGAGCCTCCTCAAGACCGGGAGCTGTAGCAGTAGAAGGTATTTCTCCAGTGTTAAGATAGTAAATCCATTCTTCCAGGGGACTTTTCGCGACCTGATTGAAACCGTTCACTTTCAGGATATAATATTCAGGATATAGCTGACTTACCGTATCCACCTTGAATGTCTGCTTCTGGAATGGAGTGAGTTCTAGAAGATCGTTGGTGTGGATACCTCTGAATTCCGTCTTTCCATGATATACATAGTCCGTACCATGTCCTAAAGAGAAATAGACGATATTAACGCTATATACCTTACGAACCTTGTCATAACTTTCTCCCCTATTGATATACTCAGTCACCAGCTTCGAAGTGCCGAACAACATACGCTGGAAGTAGGCATACTCATTATTGTTCTGCACCTCTATCAGCACCAGTTCACCCTTGGAGTTTTCAGCAAGCATATCGACACGGTTATACTTGTCATATTCATCCTCCTGATTGCTTTCACTTTCTAGGAGTCGCTGGATAATAATCTTCTCACCCAATAACGTAGTAAGCAGACCTTCAAGGACACTGAAGTTAGCCTTGTTCCTGAGCAGACGTTTCATAGCCCAGTCAAAACGGATTATCTGATTCTTATTGTTGCTATTCATAATTGTCTAATATATTGGTTACTACAAAGGTAAACAAAAAGATTCAGAGTACCAAATTTACAAAAAACAGAACCCTCCATTTCCAAAACCCTCAATAGGCATCGTCCATTTCTTCTCAATCTCCATCAGAAAAAGGTATACCATTTTCTTCACGACATCATCCAAAGGGAATAAAAGCTTTGATTTAAGTGTACTTTCTGATTTTTTCATTCAGATTTTCAATGAGATTTGTGGTGTAGATTATTTTTCTGATTACCTATATAAAAACAATCACTATCATTCAGGTTAAGAGCTCATCGCCAATAATAATACCGTTTCCGTATACGTTGTTTTTCATCCATATAAATAAAAAAACTAACATAATCTCATTCATTTCATAAACTCAATTATAGTGAGTATTACCAATATAACAATAGCCACAAAATAGTCAGTCGTAGAAAGCTTTTGGCTCTCTAACTCAGTGATCTTTTGCCTTGCGTTCATAAGCTCATTTGTCATCTTCGTTACAGATGCTTGAAGTCCTTTATTCGTTTCTTGCATTTGGCTGAGACTTTTATTAAAATCACCTTATTGTTTCTTCTGCTGTTCGGTCATATCTGCCAAAATCTTTCCTTGTTTTTCCAGTCGTTCTTGCAGCTCCTTGTTTACCTTTACAGCAGCCTCAGATTGTGATTTAGCCTGTTTCTGTGCCTCCTCCGTAGCTTTTTGAAATTGTTCAGTCTGGGTCTTCATTTGTTTTTGGCTTTCCTCATGTGCTTTGGTGAGAGCTGCAATTTGCTTTTGGGATGCTTCGCTTTGTTCCTTGTTTTGTTTCTGAAGGGTTTCAAGTTGTTTGGTGAGCTCTTGGTTCTTCTTATTGGAATCCTCAATTTGCTTCTCATATTGTTTCTTTACTTCCTGAACCAATACCGCACGAGAGTTGTTACGCTTCTGAATCACGCTCTCAACAGTATCACGGAAATATGTACCTAATGCAAAAGGAATCGGAATTACTTTGTCTGCTATGTTGCGTATAAAGAGATTTTCCTTTTCATGCCCAACACCATAGATCCATCCAGTCTTTAGATTGGTCAGTGTCTCGACAATGGCAATGTCATCAAGCTTTTCAATACCGCTGCCACCGCCACGGATAATGGCGAGAAGGTCAAAATTCTGATTGTCTAGCGATTTCAGTAACATACACAAGGCTTTGGAATTGGCAAAGCTTATTCTGTTCTCCACAAAATCTATACTACTTTTCGCTGTCGCCAACCCCTTTTCAAAATCAGAGTTGGTTATGGAAGTATCTGCATAAATGAGAGCCACTTTAGGACGTTGATTGGCAAAAAGTTTGCTCTCCAATATGCCATCAACATTTTTATAACCCAGCTCTCCTTTCTTTCTTCGACATTCTGTACGCGTTACTTCATCCTCAGAAATTGCTATATCCTTTACCTTTTCAATGCGACTTACGTTTAACAAAAGCTGGATAGAACCATTATTCTGCACTCTTCTGCCAAGAGTTCCATAAGCGGTTATAAGATTGCCGTTTTTGTAGGTCATTACGCAAGGAAACTGGAACTATGACTGTCAGGCTCTCAGATGTGTTCTCGTCACGCAGTTGATCCCAAGTAGCATTTCCATAAACCTTGTCCGATTTGAAATAAATTCCTTGCAGACAAAGCACAGTGGCATTGATTTCTTTGTGAGAAAAGAAATTCTTGAAAATTCCCATAAGCTCTGATGGCTTATAGAAATTGGGAGGAGTTATAGCTTTACTATCGTACATAGTCTTATATCTATTTTATGCTAAGTTACGAATCCACTATATCTAGTGTAAACATAGTCATATATCTTTCTTTGGTAGACCTCAAAGTCTATCAAAAACACTATTTGGTAGATCTTGATAAAGAAGGTCTCATATAACAACCATAACCTTTACCAGATCTTCTTCTTTGTCAAAATCACGGTCTATTGATGCTGTCGCAGACTTTACCTTGTCTAGAAGTTCCACAAACACCTCCTTGATTTTCTTGATGTCATTCCTATCTTTACAAGACCAGATATAATAGGATTTGTCGGTAAATATACTATTCCGTATTTCATTTTAGATGTTATCTGCAAAACTACTTATCTTCTTTATCAAATCATTTATGGTTATAGCACCAGTCAAAGGATTGTTGTCAAAAACCATATAGTAACGAAAGTTTTCTCCAGCAGCATTTGCCCATGTCTGACCAAGTTCCAATTTTTGTACACTGTCTGAATTGTCTCGGTCATCACCTTTTGTTTCAATCAAAAGAATTTGACCAGATTTCAGCTTAACGATAAAGTCTGGATAATGGTTAATGAAACCATTTATAAAATAGCCTTTACCCCTTTCTTGATTTCTATGCCAAAATTCCACATTATCATCATTTGCTATAGCACTTATAACTTTTGACTCAAAGCCGTTTACATTGTCCTCTTCTTTATACAAACCTTTCTGGACTCCTACCATCTTATTTGTAACTGTGATATGCTTCGGAAGAGTATATGCTTGATCTTTATCAAGTTTTATCCTTCCTACATCCAACCAATCCTTGAAGGTCTTATAACGATAAGTATTCATTATAGACTTTATTTTCAGTTTAATGGAATCGATCGTCTGTAATTGGAAAGTTATGAGGTCATCTATTGCACTATTATCAAGGTTCTTGATGCAGTCATAAATATAGTCTGACACCATCTTCTCTGATAACTCTTGTATATTAAGACGCATTGTAATAGTACCAGCTAGCTGTCTTTTCTTTCCCTCTAGTGGTATAGATAATAGCTGTTGCTTAATTACTTCTAGTTGTTTCATGTTTAACTGTTTGTGAATAGGAACAGAATCAGAACCATCAGCATTGTCCGACACTAAATCAATCTGTTCCATTTCAACAGACGAACGTGTGAAATCAATCTTATGATCTTCTATGCTCAAATCTAGACCCTCTAACAAGTCTGATTTTTCAATCTGATAGTATTCAGATTCATACCTGAATAATCCAAAGTTTTCAACTTTCTGTACGAATATAGGGAGTGAAAGATCTTTTGCTGCATCTGCAAAGATTGTTTTGATAGGATAGTTATTATTCATATCTGTTACTTGTGCTACAGGATCGTTGCTTTCGCCTTCGTTCTCTGCAATAGCTTCATTGTAGTTATTACTCTGTTGTAATGCAGATTCTTCAAGTTTTTTTGTTACATCACTATTTTCATTACTATTTGATTCCACACTATGCTTAATTACATTAACCTCAATCTCTTCAAAATCATCTTCTTGAGAATCAGTTGTGGTGTTTGAATAATTATCAGAGTTAGTCGGTGTGGAATTTATATTTGTAATAGGATTAACAAACAATGAATTTGAGAACAAAGGAAGTTCTGTTTTTTGATTGTTCTCTTCTGTCGTTTCTGCTTGACTGTCATTTGCAACTCGGAAATCACGTTTGCTAAAGCCTGCGTTATTCAGACTCTCAACGATTCTCTTCAATGTATCTTGGAAGTCAGCCTGGCAAGTGAATACATAGGACAGATTTAGCAATTCTGTTGGTTGTTGCTTTGTATAAGGCAAACGCAGCACTCGACCTAAAATTTGTTCTACATCTATTCTTGCAGACTTATTAGCTAAAGATGCAAGAATGTATGCAAACGGACAATCCCATCCCTCTTTCAATGCGTTAACAGTTATGATGAACCTCACCTCACAGCTTTCACTCATGAGGTCTATATTCTTGATTTCGTCTATTTCGGCTGTCTTAATTTTTACCTGTTCTTCTGGGATGCCTCCTTCTATGAGTTTTGCTTTCAATTTCTCGAAAGTAACATTGTCATCTGAGGTTTTCGGCTGTGCTTGAAAAAGAACTATTGGACGTATGTATCTTACATTTTTTTCTATTTGCTGCCTTTTCGCCTTTTCTTCTAGGCTACGTTGAAGTATTATGGCGTTCGTAATTACATCAGTTGTTGATTTATGGTTATACACAATCACTGGGAGCTTAACCATATTTTCCAGTTTTAACTGCATTGCGTCCACAAAGCTGATGATATTGCTATTTGTCTTTGGAGTTGCTGTCAAATTAAAGATGAAGCTTGGATTAATCTCCTTCTTCAACTCTATACGCAAGTCAGATGATTCAAAATTATGGCTTTCATCAATTACCATAACAGGATTGAGTTGAGCAATAACTTGGAGCAAAGAGGTTTCGTCTGCATTTGCAAGCATCTTATTATTGTATGTATATGAAGAAACGTGTTCTGCAAGATTCTCGTTTTCTCGTCTTGCCTTACGTCCTTCTTTGTTGTTTGAAGCAAAAGACTGAACGCTGAGGACAAAGATAGTCAAGTTCTCTTTGAGTTGTGAGGGGCGAATATTCTCGCCGACTAATGCAGACTCTTTATTTATTACCTGCACCTTGTTACCAAAATCCACATCAAGAGTATGACGATATGGGTGATTAGGATTGTTCAGGTTCTTATAAGTCTGTTTAAGAATAGGATCACTTGGAACAAACCATACTACGACTTTGGGCTTATTTTCTGTATAGGTTTGGAATATATGCCTAATTGATTTGCAAGCCAGATATGTCTTTCCTCCTGCTGTTGGAACTTTTATAGTAACATTCGGAACCCCTGTAATCTCGTCATTATATGGACGCAAATAGTCGCTCTCTACAGAATCTATGGAAACTCCTTTGTTTGCCCAATAAGAACGAAATGCAGCCTTTATGGTAGGTTGCTTATCTAATTCCTCAATATACAAATCCAAGTCATCAAGGACTGCTTGCTGATATTTTTTTAGTTCCATATCTTAGAATCTCTTAATTTCACTTGTTATTTTTTTAAATACTATATTGTACTTAGCCAGGGTTTCTTTACTTAAAGTACAGCAGTTAGCATATACTATATACTGTTCAGCCTTCTCTGTTATTACCAGGCCTAATGTTGATTTACTTAAAGTAGTAAGGGCATCTTTTTCAAAATAGAAATAGTATCCAACATTGTCAATGGTGTCAAGTAAATATTTATTATTAGAGAAAGGTCTGTCCAGATGTTTTCTTGTCTCAACATAAAAAACATATTCTCTAATCTTATCTACATCAATATCATTGTTGATATTGCCATCTTCACCAAAGATAGGTTGTCCTAATTCATAGAAGTCAAATTCCCCATATATACCGTCCATCTCTTCTGTATAGAGTTTTACGCCCTCCACTTTAAGACAATCATCCTTAATTTTAGGCTTACTGATCTTTATATACTCTGACTTTTTTTCTTCGATAGATCGATTTGCCTCATCTAATAAGTCTGAGGCTTTTAGTATGTTTTTAGGGGTAAGTTTTACACTGAATAAATCCTCTGTCACTTCCCCTTGAAATTCATATCCAGATGCAACACGGCGTACACGCTCAGCTGTAATGGTTTCTGCATACTCCATCATTTCTATCAGAATAAAATTTCTGTTACCTCCATCATCTGCATTCAGCCTGAGGACGGCATGAGCAGTAGTTCCACTTCCGCCAAAAGAGTCTAATATGATGCTATCTTTCTTTGATATTCTTTGGATAATATCTTTAACTAGTTGCATTGGTTTTGGATATGGAAACTTGCCTTTTTCTCCCAAAATACTTGTTAACTCATTACTGCCTCTAGTGGTGTAATAGAGTTTGTTTGTCCAAAGAGTAGATATGTTTACCCCTCCTGTTTTGAACTCCTCAATTTCAAGTGTTGGAATATCCTCTCTATCACTAATGCGATAAGTCTTAACCTCGCCAGTCTCTATTTTCTGCTTTATTCCGTCAGCCAAATATTTAACGGAGAATAAATTATCATTCTTTTTACATATTTGTGGACTTATTTTTATGTATCCTTTTTTCCAGTCATTTAAAAAACTGTCTGACGTGAGTCGCCAGACGCATTTATCTCCTTTATTCGTTATGGGATATACAGCAACTTGTCCTTCTGGGGCAGAATAGTCAAATTCAAAATCGACCTTCTCTTCAGTATAAAGTCCTTCATCAATCAGTTCTTGTAATGACTTACCAACGCCCTTCACTACTCCAGTTTCTTTATCAATAAAAATTGGATAAACCTGGTTTGGACGTGAAACTTGGTTAAATCCAGCAAGATTCATTCCGTGATAAGGTGAAGCATATTCATTCATAGCATCAAGGGAAGGATTAGGGGAAAATCCTTTAGGTGCTACGAATACAACATACTCCTGAACGTAGTTAAATCCTTCTTTTGGCTTGCCACCAGAAGTTTGAACCGTAACTGTTACCGTCTGTTTCGTTGGAAAAATCTCTCTACAGAGTTGGTATAAAGAATGTAGTTCGTGAAATCCAATGCTAATTGCAACAACACCATCAAAAGACAGCAGTTTGCTAATTAACTGTAATCTAGGGTACATCATACATATCCATTTGTCATGTCGAGTTAAGTCATCCCCTTCTTTTCCTACAATTTCACCAAGCCACTTCAATATGTGTGGGTCATTTATGTTATCATTGTATATCCACTTTTCTTCACCTGTGTTGTATGGAGGATCTATATATATACAATCTATTCTTCCCTCATACTTAGGCATAAGAGATTTCAAGGCTTCAAGGTTATCTCCATGAATAATCATGTTACCACTATGTGTCTCAGACTTGTCATTTACATTATTAGACCTAAAACCATATTTATGTTCTAAAACACGATATGGAACTTCTAAATGATGATTAACAACTTTGTCTTTTCCTATCCAATTTAATGTTGGCATAAAGATATTATTTACCGTTTATCAAATCTCGTGGATTAATCTCTAATAGGCTTCTATCTTGTCGAGTGTTTGGAGCGAAGGTTGCGTTGTATTGGAACACTGTTTACTGACAATAATAGGTGATACTCCAAGTTCAGAAGCTAGCCAAATACCAGTTCTTCCATTTTCTACAAGAACTACTTTTAGCCTATTTAAGTTTTTTCCTTTCATATTTAATGTATTAAATTCTGGGGCTAAGTTATAAAAAAAATCGATACTTAACTATGTTCCATGTTAATCCAAGGCATTCTATCAATCTCCAAGTTGGAAAAACGCAATCATCGAGGTTTGGATCTCTTATCTTATGAGGTGATTGATTCGGACTGTTCTATGAGATTATAATCTTAAAAAACAATTAACACTATAGGATCTGACCGAATGCCAGTGTGGATTTTCACAGGCAAATAAAATTATTCATAATGAGAAAAATAAATTCAAATGGAGAATGTACAGGCGTTATATCTCCGCAAAAACTCCGAAGAGGAGTATGATTGAGGTTATGTTGTTGACACTAGATCCAGCCGGAAGAAATAGAAATGGCATAATCCTAAAACTTTGAATTGCGGTGGAAAGAAAGTCATGACCGTTAGATCCAAGTGGAATGTCAAGAATTTCTTCTATATAGTTTTTGAAACACATACTGGTACAGATCAACTACTAAATGAAAAATTACATGAACGTAAATCCTATTTTATTAAGCAATATGCCACGATTAATAAAGACTATAACTCGTCACGTAAAAGCGAAGGAAACACAAGGTTAAAAAAAGTGCTGGAGAGATTGCAAGAAGGAATGCAACACGCAATGCTAATGGCTACCATCGCACTGAGGAAACTAAGAAACATTTGAGTAAGCTATTAAAAGGAAAGAAAAAGTCTTTAGAACATAATTTATAGCCCGAAAAGATAGTACCATGTTTCCAGAAGCGAGAGCTAAAAGTTATGCAATAAAGAAAGGTTAGCCACATCCCATTTCTGAAAAAGGAAGAACGAGAATTAATGCGGCGATAATTAGACTCCAGTACTTGTAACCGATACGTATGATAACATGCAAAAAGAGTACGTTTTAGAGATTGGTGTTGCGAGGGTATTAAATGTTAATGTTAGATCAATAGCAAGTGCAGCGAAGACAAAAGAATTAGTAAGAAATAGATGGAGGTTAGCACTGATATAATGGAAAATCTAGTTTCAGAACTTAACAACCTGTTCAATCAACATTATCTTTCTCCTAATTACTCACAATCCATACTTCTGTCAGTGAAGAAATGCAGTCAAGACAAAAGCAAGTATGACGAGGACATTGAATCACTACAATCATACAGTTGAATTAGATACGGAAAGGGTATTGTTTTGAACTTATAATGATTTATTAAGTCTGTATTATTTATCATGGTATTGTTTTTTATCCGTTGTAAAACCCCTCAAACTCTTATATATGATGAAATAGCTTGGAGTATAATACAGCACCATTAAGATAAGGTGCTTCAGCTTCAGGCATTAATGATAAAAATAATTACCGGGTTAATTCTAGTTTCAGATAATGGTTAGAGATTTAATTCGAGGGATAGCAACGGTACGAGTAGTTTTCACAGCTTTAGTCTTGATTACCCAAAGTATGCAGTCTATCGGAAAGTCAAGTCAGATCGAGGAGGTTTGATGACGGCTTTTCTTTTTTTCTTCCCCTTTCTTCATTTCCCCTCAAAGCCTTATATATGAGAAGAATATATAAGAGAATAGAAACGTAATAACAATCAATTTAAAATTAGAGAAATGGGAAATTTAGTAAAAGCATTGAAGATCGCCGCAAATGTAGCGGAGATTATCGTGGCAGGTTCAGTAGTAATAGAACTTGCGGAGAAGTATAGTGGCAAATTCGGGAAAAAGAAGATTGCCACGGGTGAAGTCAAGGCCGTTGATGCTGCGACTGAAAACTGATAGTACGTCTGATGAATGGATTATGACAAGAAAGCGGACGTAATAATAACCGTATTGGAGGTAGCAACTTCAATACTCAAAGGAATAAAGAAGCTAAGAGGTATATTCATAAAAGCAAAGAAATGACACCTCTTGGCTTTTTTTGTTTCACCGTATTTTATTAACCGACTAAAAATAACAAAGAGTATGGAAACAATGACCAATGAACTTACTGTCATTCCAAGAACAATCGGAATGATGGGTGGAATGGGCATGCTTAAACCTGAATTTATCGAAGATGCTGTAATCGTATCGGAAGAGGAACAGAAGGAGCATCCAAATTTTATTGAGAGCAACACTTCGGGCATTACGCTTGAAGAACTTGAAAGGAACTGTATTGTCCCTAGTTTCGGAGACAACCAGCTTACAATCAGCCACCAGAAATTTATCCACCAGGTAGAGGATGCTGCAAGAATGTATTTTACCGGAGAGAACTTTGGAAACACGGAAATCAGAGTTTCACATAAGATTTTAGGCAGGGTTCCGGGAGCATTGACCAAAAGGAAGGAGGAACTGAAGCCTGAGGACGAGACCATCTATTATCAACGTATGGCCTTCTGTTTTCATATCCGTTCCATGAGCAGAATGATGAACGGCGAGGAAGTCCATTTATGTATTGGAGGTGTAAGAAGCCTGAACGAGGAAAACTTATACGCCCGAAAATCACCCGAGAAATTCAAGATATTCATAGGATGGAGGGTTCGTGTGTGTTCAAATCTGATGCTGACCAATGATGGCTTGACCGGACGACTGGAAGTGATGAGTGATGCAGATATATACAGTTCAGCACTCAGACTATTTCAGGATTTTAACCCTGAACAGAATTTGAGACTTCTTGAAAACCTGGGAAGAACCAAGATTTCACAGGAACAGTTCTGTCAGATAATAGGAAGATTGAGATTGTATCAAGCCTTACCAGCATCACAACTCAGAGAACTGCCGAAGGTAATTCTGGGTGATTCCAATGTAAACGCAGCTACGAAAGGCTATATAGAAAACCCTAATTTCGGGTTACGTGGCAGGGATAATATTTCATGCTGGGACTTGATGCAGCTACTCAATGACGCCGCCAAACAATCCTACATAGACAAGTTCCTGGAGCGCAATCAGAACTGCACTGACTTCGCTATAGGTATCCAGAAAGCCTTGAACGGTGAGGATACAGAGAATTACGGATGGTTTTTGAGCTAGACCTGAAAATGAATTAGCTCACAAGGGAGAAAGAACTAAAATATGGCAAACCGGTTCTTTCTCTCTTTTTTTGTTGAACCCTTTTAAAAATAAATGATATGAGCAGATTGGATATACTTAAAGCCTCCCTGGAAAAGAAGCAGGCTGAATTTAATAGAAAACTGAATGAACACTTTGCCGATGTGAAAAGAACCAACGGACAGCCTCTTAACGACAAGAGAAACGGATATTCAACGATGAAGCGTTGGGACAGACAGAATGATGCCCTTTCCAGAATGCAGAAAGAGATTGAAAAGACTCAGACGGCGATTGAACATGAAGAAAGCAGAATAAGATGTATTGACCGCAACAGGAACTCAATGCCGGAAGAGATTCAAGAACTGATCAATGACGGTACTTTAAAACAATGGGGTAAATATCCCCATATCATGTTTGTGGAAGGTGTGGACAAAGCACGTATCATATGGGATGACAAGAAGAAAACAGTCATGCATAAGTTTGTAAGTTCCATCGCCGATATGGAGCAGAGAAAGAAGTTTGCCCGGGTGTATAACTCCCTCAATGCATCAATAAACAAATAAAAAATAGAAAGACATTATGGAAAGACATGAACTGGAAAACAGCAGGGAATTCAAGGCTGCAAAAGAACTTGAACATGCCCTGAACGACTATGGGTGGAATGAGAAAAGGTTCGCTATTGCAGTTACCACATTCCACAGGACCCTACAACAGACCTTATTCAGAAGTATGGTTGAAGTAATAAGAGTCATGGGAAGTGAAGGTTACGGATATGACCTGAGGAACAAGGCTTCACATGAGATATGTAGAAAGATAATGGAATCCGGAGTCTTGGAGGACAAAAGGATACCATTCATCTGAAACGGTTGAGACATACCGAGATAATATTCCGGGGAGGGGTATTTCCGATTAAAAGGAAGTATCTCTCCTTTTTTATTTACCGACAATTTAAAATTCAGAAGACTATGTTATACTATGATTTTTATGGTTATGAAGAATTCAAGGCCCGTTTCGGACTTGAAAAAAGAGACAATGGCACGGTGGCAAGAAAGAACAGGATACTGCTGGGCCACCTGAAAAATCCTGCATTGCTCAGATATTGCAGGGAACATAACGACTATACTCTGCTGCATATATACAATATGGCTGATCTACAAAAGAAGGTATTTGAAGCCGTCTTGAAATCAGGAGAGAATGATGAAAAGCTGCCTTATGAAGTGGAACTGATAGGCAAGACATATTATTCCTCCCGATATCAGACTGACGAATGCAAGGGTGTATGTGAGGATCTGGATAAAAGTTCAGTCCGCTATGTCAACATTGAACGTAACCGAGTCTTCAAGATGAGAGCCGGAAAATTCATGAGAGGGCTTATCCTTGAGACAGAGATAGGAAAACTGCTCTCCCCAAGTGTGGTAAACTGGCTTGCAGGGGATGTGTTCGCCCAAATGTGGTGTACTTATACCCATGGGCATACCCCCGACATGGAACTGCATGTCAACGACGATTTTTGGAGAATCTATGACAGCGACTGTTGCAAGGGAAATTTCGGTTCATGTATGGTGGATAAAGACCGTACTTCATTCTATCATGATGCGGTGAAGGCAAAGGCG
>OHAS01000454.1_pt1 | contig 35559 bp, 28 predicted proteins | sample 1577131 | NCBI WGS metagenome assembly OHAS01 (sample SAMEA3541566, study PRJEB24748) | human gut metagenome | biome: human gut; feature: human-associated habitat; material: faeces | place: China | collected 2012 | reverse complement strand
TTTCCAGTTCCTCTACGGAATTCAAAATAAACCGCGGCTCCTCAATCGGATCCGGATTGTGATAATAAATTAAATCGTTTTCAAAATCCTTCATGTCTTTTTTCTCCTCGTATCAATTTCTACAGTCCATCAAATTTATCCCTTAACTGCACCGGCTACCATACCGCCGATAAAATAAGAGGAACACTTCAGATACAACAAAACCACCGGAATGGTCGCGATACACAGACCTGCACACAGTACACCATAATCCGTATTGTACATGGAATTAAAGTTCATCAAACCAAGCGGAAGCGTTTTTAAGGAATCCTTTTTAATTTCAATCAGTGCCCAATAGAATTCACTCCAGGTACCCTGGAAGTTAAAAATCATTACGGTAGCGATAACCGGTTTTAACAGCGGAAGCGTAATCCGAAACAGGTTCTGCAGCAGGGAGCAGCCGTCCAGCAGTGCTGCTTCATCCAGCTCTTTCGGCAGTCCTTTTACATAGTTAATCATAATAAAGGTTGCCGTCGGAAGCCCCAGCGTAACATACGGAAGCAGCAACGCAAGCCGCGTCCCGTTCAGTCCCCACGCTTTCAGCGTCGTAAAGTTGGGGATTGTGAGCATTTCAGATGTGATAAACAGTCCTGACAAAAACAGTATTTCAATGAATCCACTACCCCACGGTCTTAATTTCCCGAGCGCAAAGGACGCGAGTATAATAACGATCAACTGCACTGCCAGCGTCATAATCGTAATAATAACACTGTTCATGAAAAAGCTTCCAATTTTACCAATTTTCCATGCAGAAACATAGTTTTCCGGTTTAAAGGTCGTAATGCCAAAAGGGTTCGTCAGAACATCCAGATTGGATTTTACGGATGTCAGAAACATAAACACCAGCGGATACAGCACAATCACTGCCAGAATCAGAAGAACGATCTGACTGAATATCCCTCCTATTGTGAGTTTCTTTTTTTCTTTCATTATTTTCACCCCTTCGCTTATTCGTAGTTATACCTGCGTCCAATCAGTCTGCTGATCAGCACCAGTGTCAGAATGATGATAAACAGCACAGTAGACATTGCCAGTGCCCTATAAAACTTGAAATCAACGAACGCCGTAGTATAAATCAGCTGTGCAACTACAGTCGTCGCCTTGCCGGGGCCACCGCCGGTCAGCATATAGAACAGAGCAAAGGATTTCATACCGCCGGAAATGGAAAGGATGACGTTTGTTTCCGTCGTTCCCGCAGTAAGCGGAAGGAAAAAATTGAAGAACAGATCTTTTTTGGTCGCGCCGTCAACCGCTGCGGATTCCAGAACATCTTTGGAAATATTCATCATCGCAATATAGAATAAAACCATCGTAAAACCGATATACTGCCAGGTATTTACCGCAATAACCGTGCCGAGGGCAGTGCTCTTCTCCCCGATCCACGCATGTGTCAGATTGTCAAGACCAACCAGGCGCAGCAGCGTATTGACCAGACCAATATCCTTGTTCAGCATAAACTTCCACATAACCGCCACTACAGAAGCGGGGAGGACGACCGGGATATATAAAGCCACTTTATAAAACTGCTGCCACTTCGGAGTCATATAATATACTGCAAATGCAAGCAAAAAACCGAGGGTTGTCTGAATCAGTGTGGAAACCACTGCAAAAACCAGATTGACCTTGATCGCCGCCCAATATTCGTCATTATGAAACAGCTCAATGTAGTTTTTCAATCCAACAAAACTAAGATCCGAACCGAATGCATTCCAATCCGTAAAGCTCCTGACCAGGCTCTTAAAAAACGGGAAAACAAGAAAGCATCCCAAAAATACAAAACCGGGAATCAGAAAAACATATCCCATGAGCTTTTGCCTTGTTTTATAATTCATTTTGCTCTTCATATCTTCACCCTTTCAAATAGGGCCGGCAGTCAACTTTCTGCCAGCCCTATTTCAGTCTGCCGCTATTTATTACTTACCGTTTTCTTCCAGTAATTTGACGTACGCATCTTCGATCTTCTGACCGAATTCTTCAGGAGTTTCGGAAGGATCGGAGAGAAATTCTGCTTCCAGATCACCAGTATCTGATCCGATATCGCCGGCATTATAGTCATAGTTTTTTCTATAGCTCTCTGCGCTGGAGAAGATTTCTGCAAATTCGCTCTGGTTTGCATTGTCATAGGTGCAGTCCTTATTTGCCATTACAGACAGTGTCTCGTTACCGAATTTCTGCTGTACATCTTTGCTTGTGATATATTTTAAGAATCTTGCGGACTGTTCCGGATACTTGGTACCGGAGTAAACCATGAATCCGTCAACACCAAAGTTGTGAAGCAGGGTAGGCGTGCCTTCGGGTGTAGGGAACGCCATAACGCCAATTTCGAAACCGGCTTCTGCGGAGTTCTTTTCAAGATCCGTCAGTTCATTGTTGTTTACGAACGCAAACAGACCTTTCTGCAAATAGAACTGACCGGTAGCATCTTCTCTCGTCATAGCAAGAGAATCCTCATCAATGTAACCCTTGTCAACCCAGTCTCTTAATCTTGCTCCTGCTTCAGCATATTCTTTGGCAACATCCGTATAGTGACCTGTCAAATAGTCATTGTTTGTGAGATATCCTGCATTGTACATGTAATGCAATGCAAAAGTCTCAACCAGGGATGCAATCTGAAAGCCGTGAGGATTACCAGGCGTCAGCAGAGGTGTTACTCCGGTCTTTGCAGCTTCGCCGAGCAATGTTTCAAACTCTTCCAACGTGGTGGGAACTTCCCAGCCGTTCTCCTCCATCATCGTCTTGTTATATGCAAGCACGGTACAGGTTGTTCTGAACGGTATGCAGAAGACCTGATCGTTAACAGTACCGGACTGTACAGCGGGTGCCAGCAGGGAGTCTCTCCATTCATTGTTATTCTCTTCCAAATAAGGAGTGAGATCGTATGTAGCGCCTACGGAATTGAACGAACCCATCTGGTTCGCCCAGCAACATGCTACATCAGGAGCTTCGCCTGCAGCGAAGGCCGTTGTCAGAGTCTGTTTCAGAACGTCCCAGGTGATTATCTGTGTCTCAACCTTGACATCCGGATTTGCCGCTTCGAAATCGGATATCATCTGTTTGAATTCCTCTTCGTACTCCGGCCAGTCATGCATGAAAGTGATGGTCACCTGTTCGCCGTCAGTAGTCTGCGCTGCTTCCACTGTGGCATCATCCTTCTTTTCCGTCGTGGCAGCGGTATCCGCAGGAGCTACTGCATTTGTAGAGCCGCAGCCTACAAGGGCGGATGCAGCAGTCATGACTGCCATCACAATCGCCAATACCTTTTTGTTTCTCATACCATATCCTCCTTTTTATTTCCGACACAAGAACGACTCGTTTTGTGTCTATCTGCTTTCTGCAGATCATTCACCCTTTTCCCCTGATGTCTTTCCCTTCCTGTCAGTCGATATCCATTTGCTGAATGTAAGCCTGCTGCCGTTTCAGCATTTTCTTAAATGCATGATACACGCCATCTGCATTTTCTTTCAGGGTTCGTTTGGAATTCGTATGTGGATTGATGCTCGTGGCGTAATCCAGCTGGCTGATCCAGTCTGCCGGAATCGATTCACTTCCGGAAAGCGCACCGGCAATTCCACCGGCAACTGCCGCAACACAGTCTGTATCACGTCCCATATTTACACCTGCAAGGATCGCTTCCTTCGTATTTCCTTGAACCATCTTAAAAATAACAACGCCCTTTGTGACAACTTCATTCGCATAGCTGAACGGATACGGCATTCCAAATCCGTTATAAATGGAATCAAAATGCTGTCTCAGCTGAAAAATGTCACTGCAGCCTGCCGCTTTTTTCAATTGCTCGTCAATCTCTTTCACAACGACGTCGGGATCGCAGTGATCAAAAATTGCCCCGATCACAGAATCCACGGTTGCGCCGGGCTTCGTTCCCTCCGCTATTGCTACGCCAGTGACACATGCCCATTTCAGTCCGCGGCTGTTCGTTGTCTGATACAGCTGTCCGACCTGAAGGATATCCTCTTTTGCGCCTTCTACATTGCCTGCGTTGATCAGTCCGATCGGATGACACGCCCTTGCAAAGCTGTTGAGTCCGGCGTAATCGCAATATCTGCCAAGATCGGTTGCCGGTATTCCGGTTTTTGCCATTTTCAGAAGAACCCCTTCAAACGGTTCGGATACCCAGCCTCCTGCATTCGGATTTGCGTATTTGTTCCAGGCAGCCCTGACGTCCTCCGCTGTGACTCTTCCCTCTTTTTCCATAATCGCGGAAATCATCAGCTTCTGTCGTTCTACGCCGTCCTCTGTCGTTCCGGGTTCCCTGTCCCAGCCATTTCCGTAATGCTGGTACGGAAGATACCCGTCTACATAGCCGTACTTCCTGTCAATTTCTTCATAAGTCATTCCCTCAACAGGAGCTCCCATTGCTGAACCGATATGACAGCCACAGATACAGCCGAAAAACTTGTCCTGTAAAATTATGCTCATATAATCTCCTTTTTCGTTATAATTTCTGTTCAATCGTTATAAATATATATTACTTCCGCTTCGTATATTTGTCAATATATTGTATTTTCATTTATTTTTATTGAATATATTAGTAAAATTATACCATACCCATATGCTTGCAAGTAAAAATACCGTTCCATCATCTTTTGACAATGGAACGGTATCTGTATTTCCTTATTCAGTTCTGCCCCTTTACTTCCAACTCAGCGCTGCAATTCCAAATTTATCCCTTTTTCTCGTCAATTCTTCATCGCTGTATTTTTCAATTGCGATCTCTGCAAGATACAGTACTCTGCAGCCTTCCTCCAGATGTCCCAGATACGAAGTCTCCGGTGTTGCCATGCAAATATGGATATGCGGCTCCCCGTCTATAATCAGCCCCTGCCCGGCCGCCACTTCAATCGGTCCTTCCACGGTATAAAAACCGTTGGTCGGATCCTCCTCGGTGGTCTGGATCATGTGATATCGCGCCTTATCCAACGTTCCAATCATAGATACAACCGCTCCGTTTTTGATCTTGTGTTCGGTAATGGCCTGGTTCAGGCACTGCAGCATATCATCGCCTTTTCCCAGATGAAGCAAAATAACGTCTCCTGTTTTCCTGACATGAAATGTGTTCATCTTACATCCTCCTGTTTTATGAAACCCTTCCTATGTTTTCTGTATCTGTTGCGTTTTCCGGCGTTTGTGTCCGGAGAACTTTACGAAACAAAATAAAGAATGAGCTCCCGAGCATAATGCTGACGCTGATCCATGCAGAGGCTTCTGCAGCGGCAATCCCCATAAAGCTGTGCCTGCCAAGCCAATATCCAAAAATCAGTCTGCTGATGACTTCCAGTCCGCCGGAAAGCATCGGAATCCATGTATTGCCCATTCCCTGAATGCAGTTTCGAAATACCATCAGAAATCCCAGGAAAAAGACGAAAATTCCCACAATCAGCAGATATTGTCTGCACAACTCAAGTACTGACGGATCTGTCACCATCAGCGACGCGATCCTTTTCCCGCCGAAAATCTCAATGGCAGACAGCGGAATATGAATCAGGATAGAAAGAATCACTCCCATCCGAACACCGTCTTTAATTCTGTCATATTTTTGCGCACCGTAGTTCTGACCGACAAATGTCATAAATGTCATTCCCAGCGCATTGCTGAATTCTCCGATCACGCTGCGAATTTTGGTGGACGCCGCATAAGCCGCCACTGCAGACGCACCGAGATCGTTTACAAAAAACTGCAGGATCATTCCACCGACTGCCGTTACCATACTCATAATTCCGACCGGCATCCCGGTTTTCAACATTCTGACTGCCAGCCGTGCATTTTTGCTCTTACAGCCGTCTAAAAGACTGACAAATTCCAATCTTTTCAAACCTGCGGCACAAATCGCAAAGGAAAATACCTGAGACAACACCGTTGCCACAGCCGCTCCCTGCACGCCCCACTTCAGTATGAGTACAAATACGCAGTCCAGACCAACATTTGTTATAGAGGAAACAAGCAGCGCACAAAATGGCGTAGACGAATCCCCCAAAGACTGCAAAACGCTCATAAACAGGTTATTCAAAACGGTAATCACAAACCCCAGCAGGATCACTTTGATGTAATCCAGCGACTGCTCCAGAATTTCTCCGGGCGTATGCATCAGAATCAGGAAATCTCTGATCGCCAGAGATCCGACAATTGAGATCATCGTTCCCACAATCAGCGACAAAACGGATGCAACAAAAAATCCACGGTTTACCAGATGATAATCCTTTTTCCCGTAGGCCTGTGAAATATGGATGCAAAATCCTTTTGTAATCCCCATTGCAAATCCGAGCGTCAGCCAGACTACAATGGATGTCGCGCCGACTGCTGCCAGCGCCTGCGCTCCGATTCCCCGCCCGACAACGACGCTGTCCACAAAGCTGTAAAGCTGCTGAAACAGACCGCCAATTGCCAGTGGAATATAAAACAGAATGATATTTTTGGCAATGCTGCCTTCTGTCATGTCCCTTGCTTGTGTTTTCATAAGTTTACCCCGCAAAATTTCTGCCCTTTCTTTTCCTATCAACGATTGTTCAGGTTCAAGCAAAGTTCAACAGGCAGGATTCTTCCGTCGTATGCCCCGGCAGCTCCACAATTTCAACAGGCAGAGTTCCCGGATCAATACCGGCTCCGCCCTGAAATAGAAATTTGCTTGTTAAAATAATTTTACTCTATTTTCGTCTTTTGTACAGAATAATTTGCTTTTAGAAATCTGAAAACCGGTATATGAAAAGGATCAGTCCTTTGAATGCTAAGGGATCTGTTGAAAATAATGTCTGCCCTTTCATCAACAAGAAGAACAGCTCACCAAGAGTTCTTTGTCTCTGGTTCTTTTTGATTGCCCACTCATTTTTCTCCAAAATCCAACGGCTTTGCCGTCTCCATACATTTTTCGCCTTATGCCGGTGCTTGCAAGCGCACACCGCCGCAAGGCTTTGTTTCTCATCTTAGTACAGCTTTGCACCTGCCGGGATTCTGTCATTTACCATTAGAAGGTTCAGTCCCTCATAACCGTCTTCCTCGTGTACTGCTGAGATCAGCATACCTTCGGAATCGATTTCCATCATCTTTCTCGGCGGCAGGTTCACGATAGCGATTGCTGTCTTGCCAACCAGCTCTTCCGGCTCGTAATACTCGTGAATACCGCTTAAGATCACGCGATCCTTGCGTTCTCCGTCATCCAATGTGAACTTCAGAAGTTTCTTGGATTTCGGAACTGCTTCACAAGCCAGGATCTTTACTGCACGGAAATCTGATTTTGCAAAGGTATCGAAATCTACCATTTCTTCAAAGATCGGCTCGATCTTCACGTTGGAGAAATCAACCTTCTCCGCCAGATCGGTTGCAGCAGTCTTTGCCGGTGCAGCCTGTGCTGCGTTGTTTGCGGCATTTTTCGCTGCGCCCTGACTCTTCATCGTCGGGAACAGTAATACGTCTCTGATCGCAGGAGAGTTGGTCAGCAGCATTACCATTCTGTCGATACCAAAACCGATACCGCCCGTAGGAGGCATGCCGATCTCCAGTGCGTTCATAAAGTCTTCGTCCGTTGTATTTGCTTCTTCATCGCCCTGGGAAAGCAGTTCTTCCTGTGCCTTGAAACGTGCTCTCTGGTCGATAGGATCGTTTAATTCGGAATAAGCGTTTGCCATTTCCCAACCGTTCATAAACAGCTCGAATCGTTCCACATAATCCGGATTTTCCGGCTTTCTCTTGGTCAGAGGAGAAATTTCCACCGGATGATCCATAACGAAAGTAGGCTGAATCAGATGGGATTCCGCATATTCTTCGAAGAACAGGCTCAGGATATCGCCCTTCTTATGACGCTCCTCGAATTCAATGTGATGTTCTCTTGCAACCGCTTTTGCCTCTTCATCGGAATGGATTTCGTTGAAGTCCACACCTGCATATTTTTTAACAGCATCCAGCATGGTGATGCGTTCAAAGGGCTTGCCCAGATCCAGAATATACTCGCCGTAGGGAATCTGTGTTGTGCCAAGTACCTCCTGCGCAACAAAACGATACAGGTTCTCTGCAAGATCCATCATGCCGTGATAATCGGTAAATGCCTGATACAGCTCCATCAGGGTAAATTCCGGATTATGTCTGGTGTCAACACCTTCGTTACGGAATACACGGCCGATTTCGTAAACGCGCTCCAGACCGCCTACGATCAGTCTCTTTAAATACAGCTCCAGGGAAATACGCAGCTTTACATCCTCATCCAGCGCATTGTAATGCGTCTCGAAGGGTCTTGCAGCAGCGCCGCCGGCATTTGCAACCAGCATGGGAGTCTCCACTTCCATAAAGCCCTGTCCGTCCAAATAACGGCGGATGGCGCTGATAATTCTGGATCGTTTTACAAAAGTATCCTTAACATCCTGATTCATGATCAGGTCGACATAACGCTGACGATAACGCTGGTCGGTATTGGTCAGACCGTGGAACTTCTCAGGAAGTACCTGCAGGCTCTTGGTCAGCAGCTCTACCTCGGAAGCATGTACAGAAATTTCACCGGTTTTGGTTTTGAATACTTCACCCTTTACACCGATGATATCGCCTACGTCATATTTTTTAAAATCTGCATAGGGCTCTTCCCCGATGTTGTCGCGGGCTACATATACCTGGATGCTTCCCTTTAAATCCTGAACATTGCAGAAGGACGCCTTGCCCATCACACGCTTGAACATGATTCTGCCTGCGATGCTGACGGTCTTGCCCTCCAGCTCTTCAAAGCCTTCCACAATGTCCTTGCTGTGTGCAGTCACGTCATATTTTACATGACGGAACGGATCCTTTCCGGCTTCCTGCAGTGCAGCAAGCTTCTCTCTTCTTACCTTCAGGATCTGGTTCAGATCCTGCTGCTGATTTTTCTGATTATTCTGTGCGTCTGCCACCTTACTTACTCCTTTTCCAGCTGGTCAGATCGGACCTGTCCTTAGTTGGAACGTTCAATCTCCAGCACTTTGTACTTAATCACACCTGCCTGGGTTTCTACCTCTACAATATCTCCGATCTTTGCACCGATCAGCGCTTTGCCAACCGGAGATTCGTTGGAAATTTTACCCTTTAAGCTGTTTGCTTCTGTAGAGCCGACGATTTTGTAATCCAGCTCTTCATCGTATTCCAGATCCAGGATCTTAACCTGACAGCCGATGTTGATGCGGTCTAAGTCAACCTCATCTTCTACAACAACCTCTGCATTCTTCAGGATCTTTTCCAGCTCTTCGATTCTCGCCTCGATATCACGCTGTTCATCCTTTGCTGCATCATATTCCGCGTTCTCGGAAAGGTCGCCCTGCTCTCTTGCTTCTTTAATCTTCTGTGCTACTTCCTGACGTTTGACAACCTTCAGGTCATGCAGCTCATCTTCATATTTACGAAGTCCCTGATAGGTAAGGATATTCTTTTTTTCTTCCATTTTGCTTTTCCTTTTACCTCATGAAAAATCTCGGGCGCAGGGATATTTTCCCGCGCCCTTTCGTTTCTTTTAATCAAATCGCATTATACCGTGCTTTCAGGGCAGTGTCAAGGTAATTTCGGGCGGAGATATAGGAGATATCGGCTCTTTTTTCCCTGATTTGCCGCCTTTTTTCGACATCAGACGTCAAATCCACATACAGGCTTCCAAATTCCGGATGTTCCTTCAAAATCCGGGCATTTGCCCGAAGCTCCACAAGAACGGTTTTCCGTCCATCTGTTTCTGGTATTCTATTTACAAAACAGACTGGCAGACCGCTTTCCTCATACAGCCAGTCTGAAAAATGCTCCCACGCTGCTTCCTTTTGCCCCACCAGATACAAGCCGTTTAAATCTACGGACACCAGACGCAAAAAGTCCTCCTGCCAGAGACGAGACACGGGACGGATACCGTTTTCGCGTCCATGGCTCCGTTGCCCCGTTGTTTCCTCTGTATCCGCAAGCAGCACCAAATTTTCTCGAAACGGCTGACCGCGCAGAATTTCTGCCGCCAGCGCGGCATCCGGCAATGGCGGCTGCCAATCCTCCCAGGCGGCTTCCAGCTCCGGCGCAAGCCAAAGCACAGTCCCCTGTTCTTCCAACGCGCTTCCAATCCGCTCCATCCACCAGTGCAGTCGCTTCGTGCCCTCGAGGCGGCAGGGAAACAGATACAGGCTGATCCGATAGCCGTGCCACAAAAAACGTTCCAGTCGAGGCGTTTCCCAGCGAAGTGCGCGGCTGCCCAAACGGGAGGACAGCGCTTCCCCGGCACGCGGCTCCAGCATAAAATAAGCGATTTCTCTCATACGCCAGTTTATGCTTCCAGCAGCAGTTTCATTCCCTCCATCAGCTCTTCCATCGTTTCCATGCTATTGATCTGCCTGCGCAGCCCGGCCGCGTGGGGAAGGCCGGTCGTGTACCATGCCAGATGCTTGCGCATTTCGCGCACAGTGATATATTCGCCTTTGTAGGTGCAGGACAGCTGCGCATGCCGAACAATCATCTCGTACAGCTCCCGGCGGTTCGGGCGTGCCGGAATTTCGCGGTCTTCCAGCGCTGCCAGAATTTCCCGGAAAATCCAAGGGTTGCCCTGTGCGCCGCGTCCGACCATAATGCCGTCGCAGCCGGTCTGCTCAAACAGCCGCAGCGCACTTGCCGCGTCCACGACATCCCCGTTGCCGATAACAGGAATTTTTACCGCCTGCTTTACCTGCGCAATGATGTCCCAATCCGCCGTTCCGGAATAATACTGCTCCCGCGTCCTGCCGTGCACCGCAACAGCCGCAGCGCCGGATTCCTGCGCGATCTTTGCCATTTCAACCGCATTGACATGCGCATCATCGAAGCCCTTGCGAATTTTTACCGTCAGGGGCTTTTGAATCGCTTTTGCCGTTTTTTCGATAATTTTCCCCGCCAACAGGGGATTTTTCATCAGGGCGCTGCCCTCGCCGTTGTTGACCACCTTCGGTACCGGACAGCCCATATTCAGGTCCAAAACAGAAAATGGACGCTCCTCGATCTTTTTGGACATCTCACTGACGATATCCGGATCGGAGCCGAACAGCTGCAGGGAAACCGGTCCCTCGTCCGGATGAATCTGCATCAGTTCTTCGGTATTTTTGTTATGATAAAGAATCGCCTTTGCGCTGATCATTTCCGAACAGACCATTCCTGCTCCCTGCTCATGGCAGAGCAAACGAAATGGCAGGTCGCTGACACCTGCCATTGGCGCTAAAATCACAGGATTTGCAAGGCTCACGTTTCCGATCGTAAGCTGTCTCATACTCCTCCTTTTTTGGAAGCACTTTTAACTTCCTGCGTTTTCCGACAGCAGCACACACCCTTCTGCTGTCCGGAACTTATTTTCCGCTGCAGTTTTTCTCGTACAGAATCCGCAGTCCATCCAGCGTCAGGGCGCTGTCGTAAATGTCGATGGTATCTGTTTCATCGGCAATAATCCGTCCCAGTCCGCCGGTCGCAACGACCTTCAGGTCTGTGATACCGGTTTCTTTTTTGACCTGATTGATGATATATTCGGTCTGACCGATCTGTCCGTAAACCAGACCTGCCTGCATACTGGAAATCGTTTCCCGCGCCAGAATGGAATCTGGCTTTTTAATTTCAACCTCCGGCAGGCGCGCCGTATCCTCCCACAGCGCCTTTGCAGAAATTCGAATGCCGGGTGCGGTGATGCCGACACCGAATCTTCCGTCCTCTGTAACGAGGTCGTAGGTCGTCGCCGTTCCAAAATCCAGAACCAGCACAGGACCACCGTACTTTTCATAAGCGGCGACTACGTCCACAATTCTGTCCGGTCCGATTTCCTTGGGGTTCTCGGAAGTGATCTTGATGCCGGTTTTGATTCCGCTGCCGACGATCAGCGGTTCGGTATGCAGATAGCGCACAACCGCGCCAATCAGCGCATGCATGACCTTCGGCACAACGCTCGCAATGATTGCGCCCCCGACCTTCCGGCGGTCGATCTGATTGTTCTGCAGCATCGCCAGAATCTCCGTGCCGTATTCATCCGAAGTACGCATCGTCCGGGATGTCATCCGAAACGTCGTAACCAGTTTTTTGGACTCGTATACGCCGAATGTAATATTTGTATTTCCTACATCAATTACTAAAATCATTCTTTCAACCTCTCATTTCTGCGCACACTTGCTGTGCATGCCGAGTTTGTGTTAAATGCGCGCCGACACAAATCTCACGATTGAAAACTTATTTTTCAATCTTCTTCCTCCAGAAGTGCGGACACATCCTCACCGAGAATAAAAACCCGATAATACAAAGTCAGAGATTCCAAAAGCTCCTGACGATTTCTTTTGATTTCCGCAATCAGAAGTCCGCTCGAAATTTCATCATATAATAAATCATCGTCTGCCGCATTGGTTTCAAACGCGAGCGTTCCGTCCTCTTCAAATACGATCGTAAAAATTCCTCCCACTTCCCGGGTAAACAGCACGCAGATAATGTGCAGCTCATCCTGGACGGACTGTGGGATTTTGCTGAATCTGGGATTAAAATAATATTTCTGCTCGTAGGCGTTCGCCCCGCAGAGCACGATTTTTTCTCCCAATTTTCCTGTTTCAGACATATCCATATATTCCTCTCACTGATACTTCTCCGGCATAGACCGCTTCAACGGAACCGTCCTCTCTCTGGACGAGCAGCTCTCCGGTCTTCTCAATGCCGATCGCCGTTCCCTGCCATTCGCCTTTGGGATCCAGTACCTCCACAACGCGTCCTTTATTGACGAGAAAGCTCTCGTAAAGCTCTTTTTGTCCGCTCAAATCCATTGTTTCCAGAAAGCTGTCGTAGCAATCCGAAAAATGTCTCAGCACGGACGCAAGAAGTACTTCCCGATCCACATCGGTTCCCAACTCCAGCGCCAGAGAATCCGCTGTCTTTTTTACCTCTTCCGGAAATTCCTTCTGATTGACGTTGATTCCCGTCCCGATCACAAGGAAAAAGCTGCCGTCTGCAGACGGATACATTTCCGTCAAAATTCCGCAGATTTTCTTTCCGTTTACCACCACGTCGTTCGGCCATTTGATCTTCGCATCCAGATGAAGCTCCCGTACGCTCTGCGTTACGGCAATCGCCATCAGCAGCGTAATCATCGCCATACGAGATGCTTCCACCTGTGGGCGCAGTAAAATGCTGAAATACAGATTTTCTCCGGGCGGGGAAATCCAGCTTCTTCCCCTTCTGCCCCGTCCTGCCGTCTGTTCCTCCGCAACTGCGCTCCTTCCTTCTTCTGCGCCCTGCTGTGCCCAGTCTTTGACAATCAGATTCGTCGAATCCACCGTTTCAAAGCACTGAACCTTTTCCCAAAACCTACAGCCTGCAAGGAGGCTGTCCAGCTTCTTTTGATCCAACATGAACTCTTCTCCTTTTCAGCAACAAAACACTTTGCGTCTGTGCTATTGCCATACACCGAAGCAAATGCTGCTGTCCTTCCGTTACGCCTCTGACGGATTTTTCCAGCCCAGCGTCGCTGCCATCACTGCCTTAATGGTGTGCATGCGGTTTTCTGCCTCGTCGAATACAACCGATGCGTCGGATTCAAAGACTTCATCCGTCACTTCCATCTCATAGATACCGAAGCGCTCGCCAATTTCTCTGCCGATCTGGGTGTTGCGGTCATGGTATGCAGGCAGGCAGTGCATGAAAATCGCATTCCCGGCATTCTGCATCACTTTGCGGTTTACCTGATAAGGCATCAGGTCTTCGATACGCTCCATCCATACCGCATCCGGCTCGCCCATCGAAACCCATACGTCGGTGCAGATGACGTCCGCATTCTTTGTTCCATTCTCTACGTCCTCGGTCAGCGTAATACTGCCGCCGGTCTGCTTTGCAATTTCCTGACACTGCTCAACCAGTGCCTTATCCGGGAAATAACGGGACGGAGCGCAGGCGGTAAAGTGCATGCCCATCTTCGCGCATACGACCATGTAGGAATTGCCCATGTTGTAGCGGGCGTCTCCCATATAAACCAGCTTCACACCTTTCAGCTTTCCAAGATGCTCGCGAATCGTCAGAAGGTCAGCCAGCATCTGGGTCGGATGGAACTCATTAGTCAGACCGTTCCATACCGGAACGCCTGCATATTTTGCAAGCTCTTCTACGATTTCCTGTCCGTAACCGCGGTATTCGATTCCTTCAAACATCCGTCCCAGAACGCGTGCGGTGTCGCGGATGCTCTCTTTTTTGCCGATCTGGGAGCTGGACGGATCGAGGTAGGTACATCCCATGCCAAGATCGTGTGCAGCAACCTCAAAGGAGCTGCGGGTTCTCGTGCTGGTCTTTTCAAAAATCAGTGCAACATTTTTGCCCCGTAAGGTATCGACCGGAATGCCTGCTTTTTTGAGGCGTTTCAGCTCCGCTGCAAGGTCGATTAAATAATTGATTTCCTCCGGCGTATAATCCAGTAATTTCAAAAAATGACGTCCTGTCAGGTCCATGATGTATCCTCCTCTTCATAAAATCCTGCGCTGCAGGATTTGTTTCCTGATAAAGATGAAACAGAATCCTGCGAAGCAGGATTCTCCGCCTGCAGCAGGTCGCGCAAGCGACATTCTTCCATTCCGCTGCAGTGCGATCCTCGCGGAGCGTTTTTATTTCATAGGACGCATTTTCCTATGAAATGATGTCGGGGTCAAAATCCCCCGACCTTGATGCCTACGGATTGTTCCGTGCTGCACACTCCCACAATCCTGCCCGATAGTCGCATATCGTGGGATTATCATCCCACTTTTATGCTCCTATCGGGGGCGGGTCAAAAGGTCTTTCACCCACCTATGAGCAAGCTCATGTGGGCTTAGACCTTTTGACCCTGGCATCATAAAATAAAAAACCGTACATCCATTATAGAATGTACGGTCCTTTTTTGTAAAGATGAAATACGCTGTCAGGCAGCGGATAGCATCGAAGATGGTACATGTGAGCTTATTTGTCGCTTAAAAGCTCCTTTGCACTGGTCAGCAGTCCCGCCATGTTCTGAATTTCGGACGGAATGATGATCTTTGTAGACTTGCCGTCCGCAACCTTTTCCAGAGCCTCCAGACTCTTTAAACGAAGTACAGAATCATCCGCTCCTGCATCCTTGATGAAACGCAGACCGTTTGCAGTCGCCTGCTGGACTTTCAGGATTGCTTCCGCTTCACCTTCTGCCTCACGAATCATCTTTTCTTTCTCTGCTTCTGCGCGCAGGATTGCAGACTGCTTTTCTGCCTCTGCTTCCAGAATTGCGGATTCCTTTTTACCTTCTGCTACCAGAATGGTAGATTTCTTTTCACCTTCGGCACGCAGGATCGCTTCACGGCGTTCACGCTCTGCCTTCATCTGCTTCTCCATCGCATCCTGAATTGCTGCGGGAGGAATGATGTTCTTTAATTCGACACGGTTTACCTTAATGCCCCAGGGATCGGTTGCGATATCCAGGGATGCACGCATCTTGGCATTGATCGTTTCACGGGAGGTCAGGGTCTGGTCCAGTTCCAGATCTCCGATGATGTTACGCAGGGTTGTCGCGGTCAGGTTTTCAATCGCCATGATCGGATTTTCAACTCCGTAGGTAAACAGCTTGGGATCTGTGATCTGGAAAAAGACAACGGTATCGATCCGCATCGTAACGTTATCCTTTGTGATAACGGGCTGAGGCGGGAAATCCGCTACCTGTTCCTTTAACAGTACACGCTTTGCAACCTTATCGACAATCGGCACTTTAAAGTGAAGGCCAACGCTCCAGGTATCCTGGTATGCGCCGAGACGTTCTACGACATAAGCCTGCGCCTGCGGTACGATCTTGATGCAGGACGCTACAATTGCAATTGCAAGAATTAAAATAATGAGTATTACCAGTCCACCTATCATAATTACCCTCATTTCCGCGGTCTTACCGCATGTTGTCAGCAGCCTCGCTGCTGTTTGTTACAGGTTCTTCTGTTTCGATCTCGTCCGGGACAACGATCAGTTTCACGCCGTCGATCTTTTTTACAATGACGACGGTACCCTCTTCAATCGTCCCCTCAGTTTCCTGAGATCTCGCTGACCACTCCATGCCTTTGAGCGTAACCTGTCCGCAGCTGTGCAGGTTATCAATCCTGCCGGTCACGATACCGCGTTCCCCAAGCATGCTGTCCACATTGGTCTTCGCCCTTCCAACATTGAAATAGCGCATGGCAACCGGTCTTGTAAAAACAAGCATCAGCACGGACACTACCAAAAACAGGATGACCTGCACCAGAACCGGCGCACCGCAGGCAGCTGCTATCGTCGCAACAAGAGCTCCGGCTGCAAACCAGATTGTCGTCAGCCCCATCGTCGCAAGCTCAATCAGCACAAGTAAAATCAACAGAGCCAGCCAGGCAAATACTTCCGTCATGTAACTCCTCCTTTCCTGTGACTTATGACTATCATACTACAAAAATCATGCCCCGTCTACCAAAATACATGATGTCCGATCACAATACCTTCCCTGCTTCCTGCCCGTCTAAAATGCGTCGCTATTCCAACCGGGGTGCTTCCCGCCATCGCTTCCTGTGCCGCCTGCAGGCAGCTTGCCTTGATCTTTCCACTTGCGACAACGCGTCCAACCTGTCCGCTTCCCGCCGGTGTAAACTGTCCCGAAGCATAGATAACTCCCTTGACCGTATTCGGATAAGCGCCGCTTCTGACCCGATTCATCACGACTGCGCCGACAGCCACCTGTCCTTCGTAGGGCTCTTCTCCTGCTTCACACTGAATGAGCGCCGCCAAAAGCACGCTGTCGTCCGCTGCCAGTGCAGCAGCCTTGTTCGCTTCCTTTTCCGCCTGCGCTGCCTTTTCCTGCTTCTGTTTCTGTGCGGCAGCTTCTTTTTCCGCCTGCAGTCTCGCCGTTTCCGCTTCCTCGCGCGCTTTTACCTGCTCAACCGTCTCTCCGTAATCGATTTCAAAATCAACCTGGACATATTCCGAAGACACATATCCGGTCTTTCCGCCGTAATTGACCGCAACCCAGTCCGCCGTGATTTCCTGATCCTCGCTGAAACGGATCTGCTCTTCATCCACGACCTCATACTTTGCACCTTCTTCCAGCAGATCATAAATCGCAGCATCTGCTGAAGGTTCTTTCCGGATTCTCAAAGCGCCTGTTTTGGTCGTTGCCACAATCCGTCCCGCGTCTTTTGCCTCTTTCCGAGCTTCTTCCCCAAACAGCAGATAACCGTTATTCGCCCAGCCGGTCAGTTCGCCGGACTCAAGCTTTGTCCAGCCGTCCTTTTGTTCCAGCACTGTACCGCCACAGTCTGCATACAAATACCCTGCAAGCTCTGCCTCGCTGTCCGGTTCCGTCCTGACATTCAATACATTCTGAACGCTCGTCATCACGATTGTGCCGGTCAGGTCGTCCATTTTCATTCCATCACCGGACGAAGCTTTGGTTTTGCTGTCCGCACTGTCAGACGCTGCATCCGTTTCCTGCCCACCGGCTGCACCGGTCGCTGCATCTGCCGCCCCATTTTTGGATGCTGCGTTCTGACTGACCTGTTCCTTATCCGCTCCTGTCAGCCACGCCTCCACGCCAACGCCCTTGTGCCAGTGCGCGCTTTTGCTCGATTCCGCCTCTGCCTGCAGACTGCTTCCGGCCGTCCACAAAAAGACAACTCCCAGCGCTGCAGCCCGCAGCCAGTGCTTCCCCCTTTTCTCACATTTTCTGCTCCAGCCCATAAATCGATGATCCTTTCTATCCCCTCATATCCGCAGACAGTAACGATAGCTGAGCCTCCATTGATTTTCCGCGCCTTTGGCGCTCCCAAAATCGGCTCATCAAATGTTACAATTATATTACATGATTAGCGTCATCATATCAAATCCGTCAATTACTGTCAAGTGTGCGCCCTGTGAGGATTCTATTGTCACGACTACAAAAAAGGCGTGTGAAAAACAATCCTTTTCCACATGCCTTTTTTCGTTCTTTTTCTGTCAGAAGCAACGGATTTTTTCCTATCATCTTCTGACGATTCCCTTACAATGCTGTTGGGACAAATGTCCCGGCTATGATACTGTTTTAGTAAAAAACGTGATGTCCGATTACCTGTCCGGAACGACCGTTATTTCTTCTGAAAAACAGCTTGCCGCCGACCGGCTGTGCACCGGCTAATGCTTCGATTGCTGCCTGATAGCAGGCTGCATCTGCCTTGTCACTGCTCAGTGCCCTCTGCAGCGAACCGTTTCTAACAGGGGAAAACTGTCCTTTTGCGTAAACGACCTCGGTGATCGTATTGGGCTGCGATGCACTCTTGACGCGGTTCATGATGACATTGCCTACCGCAACCTTACCAACGTAGGATTCACTGCCTGCTTCACAGTAAATAATATTTGCAAGCAGTTTTAATTCCTCTGCGGATATCGCTGCGGTCTGTGCCGTCTGGGCTGCCAAAGCTGCCTGCTGGGCTTCCGCTTCGATGCGTGCTGCTTCCTCGGCTGCTGCCTTTGCCTGCGCTTCCGCTTCGATGCGTGCTGCTTCCTCGGCTGCTGCCTTTGCCTGCGCCTCCGCTTCGATGCGTGCTGCTTCCTCGGCTGCTGCCTTTGCCTGCGCTTCCGCTTCGATGCGTGCTGCTTCCTCGGCTGCCTGTACTTCTTCTATCTCATTCTGTGCTGCTTCACTCGCCTCTGCCTGTAAAGCTGCTGTTTCATCCTGCTGTGCTTCTTCCTCTGCAAAGAATTCATCTTCGGATGCTGTTTCTCCTGTCCGTTCAGCGATCACCTGCTCATTGGCTGCAACAGCCTCTTCGTTGGAAATCTCTGTCTCGACCAGATTTTCAGCCGGTACCCATCCTGCAATTTCTCCCGCCTGGATCTGCACCCAGTCGTTGTACTTTGCAAGGATCGCCACATGACCGTCCTCCATGACCTGACCAATCACCGCAGACGCTGTATTTGCTTCTGCATGAATGTCCAGCATGTCTTTCGCATCAATGACACCGATACCACTTGCCATAGCGGTTGTCGTATATGCACCCATCATCATAACAGATGTTAAAATGCCGACTGCACTACGAAACAACTTTCTGCCTTTTCCGTTCATTCTTACCTCCATAAATCTTACTCTGCTTCCCCAGCCATTCTGCCGGTGAAATTCAGGAGCTTTTTGTGGGACGCTCCTTGTTACAGAGCTGTTTCAATTGTTACAAACTTATTAACAATTGTTACGCATGATATGATAGCAATATTACAATCAAATGTCAAGCCGTTCACCCGGAACCACAAATTTCCGTTAGTTCCCCACAAAAGGTTTTCTTCTATTGTGATATTTTTACAACAAACCTCCAAAATCATCGCCTTTTTCTTACTATTTTTCAAAGTTTTCAACAAATGCCGCTTTAACATAGTAAATTCTCTTTTCATAAAAAGGACAGCCATTTTCTGCGGTTTTTTCGATTTTTTATAAAAAAAGAAGACCTGACGGGATTATTTTTTCCATCAGATCTTCCTTTATTCCTGTTTTTAACATTTTTGTAACAAACTATTTTACAGGCTTCTGGACTTTTCCACCGCAGTGATAACCGCATCGGTCACTGCGCCGCGGAAGCCTTTTTCCTCTAAAACGCGTACCGCCTGAATTGTGGAGCCTGCCGGGGAGCAGACCATATCCTTTAACTCTCCCGGATGCTTTCCGGTCTCAAGCATCAGCTTCGCGCTGCCGAGCACAGCCTGTGCAGCGCATTCATATGCCTGGCTGCGCGGCATGCCTTCCGCAACTGCACCGTCCGCCATCGCCTCGATCAGTATAAAAATCCAGGCAGGCGCACAGCCGCTGACGCCGGTCAGCACATCCATCAGGCGTTCCGGAAGCTCAACCGTCTTGCCGAAACTGTCCAGGACAGCCGCCGTTTTTTCTTTCATCTCAGGAGTTACCCTGCTGCCATAGCAGACTCCGGTACAGCCTTCCCCGACCAGTGCCGGCGTATTGGGCATCGCACGCACAAACGGAAGCGGCGCACAGAACTGCTCTTCCAGCCACGCAAGGCTTTTGCCTGCCGCAATGCTCAGAATCGTCTTACCGGTCAGGTCAATGTCGCTGATCTGTCCGATCACTTTCTCCAGAAACTGCGGCTTTACGGCAAGAATCAAAAGCTCTGCCTGCCGCGCGGTTTCCAGGTTATCGCCTGTCACCGTGATGCCAAACATTTCATGTACTTTGCTTTCGGTCTCCGCCGTTTTTGCAGAACCGTAAATTTCCTCCGGCACAGCCAGGTGATTTCTCAAAACTCCTCCAATCATCGCCTGCGCCATATTTCCAAGTCCGATAAAACCGATTTTCATCTGTGCCTCTCATTTCTGCGCACGCTTTTTGCGCATGTCGAGTTTGTGTCAAGTGCGCGCAGACACAAATCTCGAGCTTGAAAAATGCTATTTTTCAATCGTCGCCCTCTGCCGATGCGCTTCATACATCAGAATCGAAGACGCCACCGCTGCATTTAACGACTCCACTTTGCCCTCCATCGGAATCCGGATGTAACAGTCCGCAAGCTCTGCAGTCTCTTCCCGCAGACCGTTGCCCTCGTTACCGATCAGAAATGCTGTCCCCTTTGTGTAATCCTGACAGGCATAGGAATTTTTCCCGCGCAGATGCGCCGCGTATACGCTGACACCCGCCTGCTGTACCTGATGAACCGCCGCCGCAAAATCGTCCGCATAATAAAACGGAACGCGGTAGATGCTGCCCATCGTTGAACGGATAACCTTCGGGTTGTACAAATCGACTGTATCCCTGCTCATGATAATCCCGGAAACGCCTGCGCCCTCGCCGGTTCGCAGCATCGTACCGAGGTTGCCGGGGTCCTGTATATTTTCCAGAAGCAGAAACAGCGGTGCTTTGTCCCGCAGCATTTCTTCTATATTATAGTGAAACTGTTTCAGCACGCATAAAACGCCCTGTGGCGTGCAGGTATCCGATATTTTAGAAAAAACGCTGTCGGAAACAACTTCGTAGCCAACCTCTTCCAGATGCTCCCTGCAGCTGCACTTTTCCAGAAAGGATTCCGAAACATAGACCTCCTGCAGCTGCTCTCTCGGTGCTTCCAGAAACATCTTCACACCCTCTGCCAGAAAAACGTCCTCCGTTCTGCGCAGCTTCGACTTTTGATTCAATTGTACCAGCCTTTTGATCCGGCTGTTGGATGCTGCAGTAATCATGCAGGTTCCTCCGTTGATCTTTATGAAAACGCACAACGGCCACACACGTTTCGTGTGCAGCCGCCCCTTTGCGTCCTGTATCGTCAGGTGGCCAGCGCTTTGCTGACCTGATAATGATATTCGGGAATCTCTTTCTGCATCGCAAGCGCTTCCTCGATATCATAGTCTACAAATTCGCCGTGTTTGTAAGCCACAACACGGTTCGAGCTGCCTGCGCAGAGGATGTCTGCCGCATAAGCGCCCATGATAGAAGCATAATAACGATCCAGACAGGTCGGGCTGCCGCCTCGCTGCATGTACCCCAGGATGGTTGCTCTGGTTTCCACACCCGTTGCTGCTTCAATTCTCTTCGCCATGGAAGTAGAATGACCGATACCTTCTGCATTGATGATCAGATGGTGAGTTTTGCCCTTTTTACGGTTGTTGATAATATTGTTAATCAGCTGCTGCTCGTCATAGTCGTACTTTTCAGGAAGAAGGATATCCTCCGCGCCGGTGCCGACGCCGCACCACAGTGCGATATAACCGGCATTTCTGCCCATTACTTCGATAATACTGCAACGTTCATGTGAAGATGAAGTATCCCTTACCTTATCGATTGCCTGCATCGCGGTATTGACTGCCGTGTCGAAACCGATCGTATATTCGGTACATGCAATATCCAGATCGATCGTGCCCGGCAAACCAATCGTATTGATTCCAAGTCTGGACATCGCCTGCGCACCTCTGTAAGAGCCATCGCCGCCGATAACAACCAGACCGTCGATGCCGTGTCTGCGGCAGATCTCCGCGCCCTTTTTCTGTCCGGCTTCGGTCTTAAATTCCAGACAACGTGCGGTTCCCAGAATCGTACCGCCCTTCTGGATGGTATCCGAAACACTGCGGGCATCCATATCTATGATTTCTTCATTTAACAGGCCCTGATAGCCTTTTTTAATGCCTTTTACTTTGACGCCGTTGCAAATCGCTTTCCGAACAACCGCACGGATTGCCGCATTCATACCCGGCGCATCTCCGCCGCTTGTAAGAACTCCAATTGTCTTTATCTTAGCTGCCATTGTTCCTCCTGTCTGCCGCTGCGGGCTGGACTTCAATCTTAAGATTTCAAAATCCGTAAAACCATTTTTTATTTTAATCGAAACGGGCTTTCTTTTCAATGGTTTTGTGAAACTTACATCAGCTTTACGTTTTCTTCTCCAAACAGCTCTTCCAGCTGCTTTAAAAGTGCCTCGTCCCCATGAACGGTCTGATTCGCCCCAAGCTGCTTCATCGCGCGCGGATTTTCCACATAAATCACCACGGTATCCTTGCCGTCAGAAGCTGCGATTGCCGAAAGCAGCTTTTTTTCCTGCTGCTGATAGGCTTCCATCGTCGGAAATTTAATCCAGAGCTTTTTGGGGATTTCGTCAAACGTCTGCACGGATTCACAGATCAGCTTCGCGTCTTTGTCCTCCTCTGCTGAAACGCGCCCCCGCAGGAGAACCTTTTCATCCTCCATCAGCTTGCTGCCGTACTGCTCATAGGTTTTCGGGAAAACGATAACTTCAATCGTTCCAACCAGATCCTCCACCTGTAAAAACGCCATCACCTTATCGTTTTTGGTATATTTGATCTTCTTTTCCTCAATAATTCCGCCGATAACCGCCTTTGCTCCGTCCTGAATATGGACGCTGTTTGTCTCCTCATCCAGCATAAAATCTGCCGTTGTATTAGAAATATTCCTGCGCCAGAGCTGCTCGTATTCCTGCAGCGGATGCCCGCTGACATACACACCGAGCACTTCTTTTTCAAAGGTCAGAAGAATTTCCTTCGAATATTCCCCGACATCCGGGAAGCGGATTTCATAGTTTTTCTTTTCCGACTCGTCCACCAGATCGAATAAGGAAAGCTGTCCCGCCATATTATTTTTCCGATTCTGCTGATTCTGATCCATCAGCTGTACAAATACGCTCATAAACTGCTTGCGTGTTCCCTCAAGGCTGTCGAATGCACCCGCTTTGATGAAGTTTTCCACGTTGCGCTTATTGACTTCCGTATCGGACATTCTGGAAAGAAAATCCTGCAGGTTTTTGAATACGCCCCGCTGCTTCCGCTCTGCGATCACCGCGTCCGCAACCGGATGTCCTACACCCTTGATCGCGGTCAGTCCGTACCGGATTGATTTGCCCGATACCGAAAATCCCGGCTCTCCCTCGTTGATATCCGGCGGCAGAATCGCGATTCCCATCTGGCGGCAGACCAGAATGTATTCCGCCACTTTTCCGGGGTTATCGATTACAGAAGTCATCAGGGACGCCATAAATTCCACCGGATAATAATATTTCAGGTAAGCCGTCTGGTAAGCGACAACCGCGTAGCATGCGGCGTGGGACTTGTTGAACGCGTATTTTGCAAAATCCATCATTTCCGCGTAAATTTCCAGACCGACCTTTTCCGGAATGCCCCGGGCCACACAGCCGGGCACGCCCTCCTCGGGATTGCCGTAAACGAAATTCGCCCGTTCTTTTTCCATGACAGACTGCTTTTTCTTGCTCATCGCACGACGAACCAGGTCGCTTCGTCCCATCGTGTAGCCGCCGAGGTCGCGCACAATCTGCATAACCTGCTCCTGATACACGATACAGCCGTAGGTCGGAGACAGGATCGGTTCCAGCTCCGGACAGGAATAGGTGATTTCGTCATGATTGTTTTTTCCTTTAATATATTTTGGAATAAAGTCCATCGGTCCGGGACGGTACAGGGAAATACCCGCGATGATATCCTCCAGGTTCTGGGGCTTTAGCTCCTTCATGAAGCTTTTCATCCCGCCGCTTTCCAGCTGGAACACGCCGTCCGTCCTGCCGGTGCAGAGCGAATCCAGCACTTTTTTATCGTTATAATCCAGATGCTCCATATCGAGCTTCACACCGGTGTCATGCTCAATCATCTTGACCGCGTGGTCGATTACTGTCAGGGTTCGAAGCCCCAGAAAGTCCATTTTTAACAGTCCGAGCTCTTCCAGCGTCGTCATCGTAAACTGCGTTGTGATCGAACCATCCGACCCCCGTGAAAGCGGTACAAAATGATCTGCCGCCTCCGGACAGATCACAACCCCTGCTGCGTGCATCGAGGTGTGGCGCGGCAATCCCTCCAGCCGTTTACTCATATCAATCAGCACGTGCACCTGTTCATCGCTCTCGTAGAGCTTGCGCAGCTCTGCGTTCATTGACAGTGCCTTATCAATCGTCATGTTCAGCTCGTTCGGAATCATTTTTGCAATCGAATCCACAAAGGAATACGGCAGATCCATGACGCGCCCGACGTCGCGGATGACACCCTTTGCCGCCAGCGTACCGAATGTGACAATCTGCACAACCTTTTCTTTTCCATATTTGCGTCCGACATAATCGATGACCTCCTGTCTGCGTTCATAACAGAAGTCGATATCGATATCCGGCATGGAAACTCGTTCCGGGTTCAGGAAACGCTCAAACAGCAGGCTATAACGGATCGGATCAATATTCGTGATATGCAGGCAGTAGGAAACGATGCTTCCAGCTGCACTTCCACGTCCAGGTCCTACCGGAATACCGTTTTCTCTGGCATAGTTGATAAAATCCCACACGATCAGGAAATAGTCCACATATCCCATGCGCTTGATAATACCCAGCTCGTATTCCAGACGCTTCTGCAGCGTGCCGTCGTCCTCCGGATAGCGCTCTTTCATGCCGTCAGTGCACAGCTTATTCAAATATCCCCAGGAATCATAGCCCTCCGGCACATCAAAATGCGGCAGCTTCGTCTTACCAAACTCGATTTCCACATGACAGCGGTCTGCAATTCGCTGTGTATTTTCCACTGCCTCCCACGCATAGGGAAACAGTCCCTTCATCTCTTCTTCGCTTTTGACGAAATACTGACCGCCCTCGTAACGCATCCGGTTTTCGTCGGAAAGCTTTTTGCCGGTCTGGATACACAGAAGGATATCGTGGGGCTTTGCGTCCTCCGCATAGGTGTAGTGCACGTCGTTCGTGCATACTAACGGAATGTCCAGTTCTCGCGACATCTGTAAAAGCGCCATGTTTACGGTCTGCTGCTCCGGGATCCCATGATCCTGCAGTTCCAGAAAATAATTATCCTTCCCAAAAATCGACTGATACTTTAATGCGCATTTTTTTGCTTCCTCCGGCAGTCCTTTCTGGATATAGCGCGGCACTTCACCTGCCAGACACGCAGACAGCGCAATAATTCCCTCGTGAAATTCCTCCAGAACCTCCATATCGACACGCGGCTTGTAATAGTAACCCTCCGTAAAACCGCGGCTGACGATTTTGCTCAGATTCGCGTAACCAGTATTATTTTCCGCCAGAAGCACCAGATGGTAATACCGGTCATCCCCGCCGGCAATCTCCCGGTCAAAACGGGAATTGGGCGCAACATAGACCTCACAGCCCAAAATCGGATTGATACCCTCTGCCCGCGCCGCACGGTAAAAATCGATCACACCGTACATTGCGCCATGGTCGGTAATCGCTGCAGCCGTCATGCCCAGCTCCTTGACTCGTTTTACATATTCTTTGATTTTATTGGAACCGTCCAGCAGGCTGTACTCTGTATGGACGTGCAAATGTGCAAATGCCATATTTTTGTAATTTCCTATTCTTGTTCTGTCTGGGTTTCCTTTGCTGTCCCATCGGGCGCAGAGAAGTCGAAGGCAGGGCTTTCTGTCCCGGTTTCCGACTTTTGCCCGCTCTTTGTCACAGACCTCGTGCCGATGCTGCCTGTCCGGTCGGATGCTGCCGCATTGTTTTCACTGATGCTGTCTGCTTCCCGGTCAGATACAGCGCTGTTTTGACTGACTGCGTTTTGTCCGGACACATCACCGTTTTCATGAACCTCTTTTACACTGCCTTCTCCGCTGTCTGTCAGTACAAGTCTGTCGTTTTCCACTTTCCATGTCTCGTACCAGCTTCCTTCCGCGTCCGAAAGGTTGACATGAATCCTATCGTTTTCCCCGGATAAAATCTGTATTTTCCCGGAATCTGATCCAACCTGCCGCAGGATACTCTTTAACACTGCTTTGCCGTTTTTATACTGTAACAGCTCTTTTTCACGGATTTCTTCTAATCGATACTCTGTCAGTGTGCGCAGGCTGATGTCATAATATCCCGGCGCGGCTTCTGTCCCGGCAGTCCATGCCATCAGATCGCCGTCATCGTCCAGCTCAAAGTGCCCCATCTGTTTTAACAGGCGCACTGCTCCTTGCTCCTGCACACCAAACAGCATGTCGCTGACGCCGGACACTTCGTAGCCACGATACAGCACAAAGGCGCTTCCCAGCTTTTCCAGCTCCTTAAAGGCAAAATTCTCTTCTTCCAAAACTGCGCCGTCCGCGCCGACAAACCACAGGTCGCATACCGGCGCGCCGAACGCTCCGTCGTACCTGCCGATCGCCGCAAATGTTTCTTTTTTGCCGTTCCCATCGTAATCCGCCGTCTCTGCAAAACACAGCGCATCGTCCGGGTACTCCTGTACCTCCAGAATCTGTGCAACCGCCTGACTGACCGTCGCGCGGGCTGTTTTCTGCACTTTATTCAACCGGTTTTTCGTAAATTCGTTTGGAATATCCTCCAGGCTCTCCAGCGCTTCTTCCTGCTCCAATCTCGACGGAAAGAAAAATCCATCCCCGCTGATCGTCTCCGATGCTTTGGTCAGCTTTCCCTGATCCAGGCTGCTGATACACCAGCTGTACTTCGCAACCGCATGATCGATTCCTTCTTCCTGTCCGACCGACTGCCCGGCTTCTCTGCAGCGATAGGCAATTTTGTCCTCCCCAATTGCATAAAACCAATAGGTATATTCTGTATTTTCATCCGTCTGCGTGTAGAACTGCTCTTCCAGCTTTTCCTTCCACGCCTGTGCCTCTTCATCCGAATCCTTTGCAGACACATACGCCAAATATTCCGACGCTGTCAGCTCCCGATACGAACACTCTGCAAATCCGTCCGCAGCTCTTTCATAAAAAACAGGAACCGTCTCTTCTGCACTGTCCCATTCCGAAACAAGCGGATCGTACACAGTCTTCTCTACAGGATAAAACGTACAAACGCCGTCCTTTGTCGTTTCGATCGTCTCGGCATCCTCCAGAAGCTTTTCGCACTTTTGATCTTTTACCGTCCAGACAGCCGCCTGTTTTTTGCCGGAGACTTCCGTTTCCAGAATAACAAAAGGATTCCCGATTCCCGTCACCTGCTGCAGTCCGGTTACGACGATTCCTTTTTCCAGAAGCCTTGCCGACTCGCCGTCATAATACCAGAGATCGCCGGAAATCCGCCCGCGCGCTGTCAACGGCGTGCTCTCAAACATCAGCAGAAAGCTTTCATTTGCGTTGCTGTCATACTTCGCCATGTTCTGCAGGCAAAGCGTCTTGTCCCCGTACTCCTTCTGCGAAAGAACTGCCGTCAGCGCTGCGTTTTCCGCGCGGCTTAAGCGATCGTGTCCCGCCAGCTTGCCGGTAAACGCATCCGATTTCTGCGCGTATGCTTCATAAACGGAGTCGGTCACTTCTGTCATCAGGGCCGGAATTTGAGGAGCTGTTGCTGCCGCAGATTCTGTAGCAGTGTCGGTCTGCGTTTCGCCGGTCGCAGGCATCTCGCTGTCTGCTGTTGCCGCGGTATCGCCGTGCTGCCCTTCGCCGCCGGTCGCTGTTATGCCGTCCTGTGTCCCACCATCGGTCGCAGCGGTGCTATCCTGCACCTCATCATCGGTCGCTGCAGCGGTGCCGGTTCCTGTACTGACATTCTGTGTTTCACCTGCTACAGACGTCTCGCCATCTGCCGTTGTCACAGCATCGCTACCCTGCGCCATAGCGTCTGTTGTTTCCCCTTCCCAAAAGCTCTTTCCGGCTTGCTGCGCTCGCGCTGCATATTCACTGATATTCGGCGTGCAGCCTGAAAACAGCATCGTCGCTGCCATCAGACATGCTGCTGTTACCTGTTTTCTTTTCATTCGTATCGATCCCCTTATCTTGTTGAGTTGAGTATACCATGCCCGTTTGGAAAATTCCATCCTTATCAGACCGGCATCTTCCGATAAATGTTTCGCCAGCCGATACCATTACGCTTTGTCCCGCTCTGTAACATAAAAAAAATGTGCCTTGGCACATTCTCGCGGAGCGTTTTTATCGTATGGAAACGAAGTTTTCTATACGATAAAAAATCCCACATCCACCACCGAAGCAGCATAACGCTGCCGCGGCAGGACATGGGATTTTATAATGTGCCTTGTTTGTAACTGTTCAGAACAGGTCGAAGCACTTGCTGCTGAGACCGTAAGAATATGATTGAGTCATGCAAAATCCCATCGGCGAAGCCGATTTGGAATGGATTTTGCATCGTAACTGTGAGGGAACTGAACAGTTACCCTTATTTTACAAAAGGGTGGATCTTACAGATACTTCTTCAGATCTTCTGCCTTATCCAGCTTCTCCCAGGGCAGATCCAGATCGTTGCGGCCGAAGTGACCGTATGCGGCAGTCTGCTTGTAGATCGGGCGGCGCAGGTTCAGCATCTTGATGATGCCTGCCGGGCGCAGGTCGAAGTTCTCACGGATGATCTCAACCAGTTTCTCATCGGAAATCTTGCCGGTGCCGAAGGTGTCTGCCATGATAGAGGTAGGCTGTGCTACACCGATTGCGTAAGACAGCTGGATTTCACACTTGTCAGCCAGTCCTGCTGCAACAATGTTCTTTGCAACATAACGTGCTGCGTAAGCTGCGCTTCTGTCAACCTTGGTGCAGTCCTTACCGGAGAAAGCACCGCCGCCGTGACGTGCATATCCGCCGTAGGTATCTACAATGATCTTACGGCCGGTCAGACCAGCGTCACCGTGAGGTCCGCCGATTACGAAACGTCCGGTCGGATTGATGAAGAACTTGGTGTTCTCGTCGATCAGCTCTGCAGGCAGGATCGGATCAAAAACATATTTCTTAATATCTTCGTGAATCTGTTCCTGCGTTACATCCGGGTCATGCTGTGTGGATAATACAACCGCCTCCAGGCGAACCGGCTTGTTGTTTTCATCATATTCTACAGAAACCTGGCTCTTGCCGTCGGGTCTTAAATAGGTCAGTGTGCCGTCTTTTCTTACTTTGGTCAGCTGCTGTGCCAGCTTGTGCGCCAGAGAGATCGGGTAAGGCATATATTCCTCTGTCTCGTTGGTTGCATAGCCGAACATCATACCCTGGTCGCCAGCGCCGATCGCTTCCAGCTCTTCCTCAGACATCTGGTTTTCTTTTGCTTCCAGAGCCTTGTCAACGCCCATTGCGATATCGGAAGACTGCTCGTCGATCGAAACCATAACAGCGCAGGTGTTACCGTCAAAGCCATATTCAGACTTGTCGTAGCCGATCTCCTTAACCGTCTCACGAACGATCTTCGGAATATCTACATATGCGTTAGTGGTGATTTCACCGGTTACCAGTACGAAACCGGTACAGCTTGCTGTCTCGCAGGCTACACGGCTCATCGGGTCTTTTTCCATCAGTGCGTCCAGAATTGCGTCGGAAATGGCATCGCACATTTTGTCGGGATGTCCTTCTGTTACAGACTCAGAAGTAAATAAACGTTTTTCCATCTGTTCCTCCTTAGATGTTTGCTGTGAAAAATAGGATCCTGCTCTACAGGATTCTTTTCTGTAGAGCATTTTTGTATTGGAAACAAAGCTTCCTGTACAAAAAAGATCCGCTAAAAAGCGGATCCGATAGTTTGATAATCAAATCCTCTTATTGTTCGATTGCTTCCGTCCCGGAAACGGGACTTCTATTCGCTCAGGCTGGCACCTTCCGAAAAAACGGGGTTGCCGTGGCTTCACAGATCCTATGTATCTCCACCACTCTGAATAAGAGAAGGCACAATATTGAATTTTCTTATCAGGTACTCATTTAAAATACTATAGCGCCCTGTATTTGTCAACAGGACAATTTCTGAAAAGTGTCTCAGCCAATCTTCAAGCGGAATTTCTGCAATTCCCGTTCGGATTCCACCTTTTCGATCTGGGCGCCGAGGCTCTGCAGTTTTGCTGGAAAATCCTCGTATCCGCGTTCGATATAACGGATATCGTCAATGACAGACATTCCTTCCGCTGCCAGCGCTGCGATAACAAGTGCTGCTCCGGCACGAAGATCCGGTGCATTGATGCTCGCTCCGGTATACCGGGAAACGCCGTCGATGATCGCAGTATTCCCTTCCACCTTAATGCTTGCGCCCATGCGGATCAGCTCGTCCACGTAGCGGAAACGATTTTCAAAAATACTCTCTGTTACAATGCTCGTGCCGCAGCACAGACCCAGCGTCACCGCGATCTGGGGCTGCATATCCGTCGGAAAGCCCGGATACGGCAGAGTCTTTACCTGTGTATGTTTGAGCGGTCTGGAAGCCACTACCCGGACAGCATCATCCGACTCTGTCACTTCACAGCCGATTTCCGACAGCTTTGCAGAAATGGATTCCAGATGCTTCGGAATCACGTTTTTGACCGTCACATCGCCGTGCGTCGCAGCGGCAGCAAACATAAACGTGCCGGCTTCGATCTGATCCGGGATGATCGGATATTCCGTCTTATGCAGTCGCTCTACACCACGGATCCGGATCACATCCGTACCTGCGCCCTTGATATTGGCTCCCATGCTGTTTAAAAAGTTCGCCAGATCCACAACATGAGGTTCTTTTGCCGCATTTTCGATCGTTGTTCTGCCCTCTGCCAGCGCTGCAGCCATCATGATATTGATTGTCGCTCCAACACTGACAACGTCCAGATAAATGTGTGCACCGCACAGATGGGACGCTTCCGCCGTAATCATGCCATGCGCAATCTCAACCGTCGCGCCCAGTGCCTTGAACCCTTTGATATGCTGGTCGATTGCACGGCAGCCGATATCGCAGCCGCCCGGCAGTACAACTGTAGCCTTTTTATATTTTCCAAGAAGGGCGCCCAAAAAGTAATAGGATGCCCTGATTTTCTTGACAGAATCACCATTAACCGTTAAGTCATGAATCAGAGAACCGTTAATTTTAACGGTGTGACGGTCAACCCGCTCCACGTGAGTGCCAATCCCCGCCATCGCGTCCAAAAGGATGTTCGTATCCCGTACATCCGGCATATTTTCGATCAGTACGGTCTCATCCGTCATCAGGGAAGCAGCCAGAATCGGCAGCGCCGCGTTTTTTGCGCCCCCGATTTCAACCTCGCCGACCAGCGGATTTCCGCCATTGATTGCATACTGTTCCATATTTCCTCTTATTTCTGCTGCACAAGCAGCCTGTCCATCGCATCAATTTCCTCTTTCAGCGCCTGAAAAAAGAAATCCCTGAATTTTATTTTCGAATCTGTTTTGCTGCGTATGCAGCATCCGCACGCAGCATCTATTTATTATAATCTTCTTCTGTTTTTCGTCGTTTATGCACGTCAAAAACGGCAAAAAGAATCCTTTACCGTCCTTGTGGTTATAGCATATTCCACTTCATTTGTAAACTAAAACTTTCAGTTCAGGTAATTCAGCGGGTTCACTGCCTGTCCGTTAATCCGGATTTCAAAATGCAGGTGCGGTCCGGTGCTTCGGCCCGTGTTTCCGCTCAGGGCAATTTTCTGCCCCTGGCTGACCTTCTGTCCGACGCTGACCAAAACCTTGCTCAAGTGTCCATAGCGGGTTTCTCTGCCATCCGCATGCTGAATGTAAACGACGTAGCCATAGCCGCTGCCCCAGCCTGCCCTTGTAACCGTACCGCCGCTGGATGCCATGACCGCCGTACCGATGGGGGTTGCCCAGTCAATTCCCTTATGATTCGTGGACGCTCCCTTCTTGGGTGCTTTTCTGCCGCCAAAGCCAGAGGAAAGCCGTCCGCCGGAAATCGGCTTGATATAGGTCGGTGGAACCTTGGTTCCGCGCTCCACGATCTTCGGAATAGCCTCTACGATAACCTCTTCCTTCAAAATCTCCTGTGATTCCACAGCATCATTTCGATAAGTCACAAGTGCCGCTGCTTTTCGGAAGCCTGCAGAGGGCTGCTGACGCAGCTCTGTCTTTGTCGTATACCATTCGTCATTGTCGATATATACCACATCTGCTTCGTAGGTATCTTCCATATAAATCTGTTCCGTATGCACAACAGAAAGCTCCGGCTCCGGTACGGTGATGATCAGCTCATCACCGGTACGGATGACAGAATTTTCATTGTCCAAGGTTGGATTGATCGCAACCAGATTTGCAATCGCCAAACCGTTATCCTCTGCGATCTGGGAAAGCGTATCTCCCGCTTTTACTTCATAAATCTGCTCTTTCTGCTGATCCGCCGTCACCTCGGAAATCGCGGTTTCCAGCGGCGTGATCTCGTTTTCCATCAAATAGGCATCCACGATCTCGACCGTATCACCGAAATCGACGGAAACCGTGCCGTATTCCATCTGGGAAAAATCCACCGTTCCCTGATCCGGCTCAATCTCTTCAAACAGCTCGTCAAAAAAGCGTTCCGCCCCGGCACCTTCCCCCGCTGCGTGCTGCAGCTGTCCGGTGCTGTCGTCTTTTTTGGAAACCGAAGTCGTCAGGACATTCAGCTGTCTGTCCGGGTCAATCACAATATCTGCACGATAGGCATGTTCTGTATCGTACCGGTCAAGTGCAGCCTGTAAAAGTGCCCGAACGTCACTGCTGCTGCCCAGGTTTACCGTATATTCGTTGATTTTTACCGTATAAGCATGCTGCAGCGTTGTGGAAATGTTGCTTTTTAAAACATCATAAATCGCTTTATATAAGTTGTGCCGGCTGTCTGTATTTCCAAAAAGCAGCTCCTGCCCCTCGGAAGTGATTTCAACCGGGATATATACCATCGTGCCTTCTGTTTCAGTGATTTCGCGGCGCGCCTCGGCGACAAGCCTTTCTACCTCCTCCGGGTCGCTGCTGTTGCCAATTTCCGTTCCGTTGATGCTGACTTTATAAAAATTATCGCCTGTTTTCTGAAATCGTGGAAAAGACGGCACACCAAAAAGGAGTACCAGCAATGTGATTCCCGTCGTCGCAAACCAGGTCTTTTTGATCAGTCCTCTATATTTCTTCAATCTGTTCATCTTTTCTTCTTTTTCTTTTTGGCTACGCTGTAGCCGAACGTCCCAATTGCTTCCCCAAGTCCGTAATATGTGCCGTGGGAGTACACGATCGGGTCCGCTTTTTCCAGATGAAACCGTCCCGTTTCATCCATCCACTTCTCGTCCACACTGACCGAAACGACCTCTGCCACAAACATCGTGTGGCTGCCGAGCTCTGTCTTCTGCGTCACGCGGCATTCCAGGCTGACCGGGCTTTCCGCGATCTGCGGTACCGACACTTTCTGTCCCGGCCACGGTGTCAGATTCATTTCTGCAAATTTGTCCACGTCCCGACCGCTTCTGACGCCGCAGAAATCTGCTGCTTTCGTCAATTCCTTCGTCGTCAGGTTAATGACAAATTCTCCTGTCTCTTCAATACAATGATAGGAATATCTTTCCGGGCGCACCGAAATCGACACCATCGGCGGATTGGAACAGACCGTACCTGTCCATGCAACGGTGAAAATATTCGGCTTTCCGTCTTTGTCCGCAACCGAAACCATGACCGCCGGAAGCGGGTAAAGCATATTGCCCGGCCGCCAGTTTACGCGGCCCATTAAAACAGCCCTGCAATCTGCGCCGCTGCCAGAACAATATTCGCCAGCGCGGTCACGAGGGTAATAATCATCAGAGGTCTGAGTCCTCTGCCCTGCTTCTGCAAATGCTCATTGCGGCGGACAAGTTCGTCATTCTGTGCCGCTATCGCTTCGGTCTGCTTCTTTACTTCATCTACGACAACCGCCTGTACGTTGCGGTATACCTTTACGTTTTCCTTATGGGTAAAATCATCGGACTGCTTTAAGAGCTGCTTGATCTCATCCATATGCTCCAGGATCGCCTGTTCAATCTGACTGACCTGCTCTGCAGTTTCCTGATTTTTCTGCTGTGCTTCGTCGAGGCGCAGCAGTCCTTCTTTTGTATAGTTCTGCAGTCTAACCATACATTCCTGTGCGGTGCGGTTGATGCTGTCCTGGCTTCCCTCTGCCATCCGGCTTAAATTGCTCGTTCCGGTTTCGATAATTTTACGCAGTCCGCCGGCGCTCTCCGTCGTCACACGCTGGATTCCTTCAATGCTCTGCTCCGCCAGATTCTGCATTCCGGCAGCGCTCTGATCCGTATATTTCTGAATCACATCCAGAGCTTCCACATTTTTTCGTGTAACCTGACGGATCTCATTTAAGTAATTTTCGTATTCTACAAGCGATTCTCTCAAACGCTTTGCTTCCAAATCCTGCATGTATTTTCCTCTCTGTCTGTTCCGTTCCCAATCCTGTGTCCCGGGGTAAAGTATCCTTTCCCCCAAAATCGCATCTTTTACAACAGTGTATACTCTGTTTTATTGTATCATTATTACCATTTTGAAACAAGATCAAAACAGAGGTTCTTTCAGCGCTTTTGTTTTATTGCTACTGTTCACACGCGCCATTCGCAAAACCGCGTCTTCGACGCTCTCCGCTGCTTCGCAGCTCATTTTTGCTCATAAAGTGGCGCTCCCTTCGTACCTTTTTGCAAGCAGATTTTCATGCAAGCATGAAATCTGCTTGCAAAAAGGTACGAGTGAACTGTAATGTTTTATTTATTTTGCACTGTTTTCCTTTTATGTCATTCAAGTTTTTGTGCTAATTAACTACATATTAACATTGCGTTCATAATTTGTTCATATTTAATTGCTATACTGAGTTTGTCGTTAAGGAACAAAACTTAACGATCTACCAAAGGAAACACAGATAATTTTTTCATAATAGCCCAGGTGCCGGGAGGCCCTGGGCACTCCTCATTTTTAGGGACATGCTGCCGCGCAAAAAAGAGCAGATGGAAAGCCAGGCTTTTCATCCGCTCCTTTTCTTCCACCCGCGTGACCACATATGCACCGCCTTCCAGTGCGGCGAGAATCGCGTCGGTCTCCTCTTTTGAAGAAGGCCGGATCTTCTTTCCCTGGTATTCCAAAAGCTTTGCCAGAAATTTCCTGCGTGACTTTTCAAAAGTGGCGTTTACCGTCCAGTATTCTTCCGGTACGAACGCCTTTATTTCCCGCTCTCTGTCGCAGAGTATCTTCAGCGCTGCCGACTGCACGCGGCCGGCGCTGAGCCCTCTGCGGATTTTTCTCCACAGAAGCGGGCTGATCTGATACCCGACCAGACGGTCTAAAACACGCCGGGCCTGCTGAGCATCCACCAGTCTGTGATCGATCTTCCGCGGCTTTTTTACCGCCTCCTTTACCGCATTTTTCGTGATCTCATTGAATTCCACACGGCAGACAGCGTCGTCATC
>OHAS01000438.1_pt1 | contig 36188 bp, 33 predicted proteins | sample 1577131 | NCBI WGS metagenome assembly OHAS01 (sample SAMEA3541566, study PRJEB24748) | human gut metagenome | biome: human gut; feature: human-associated habitat; material: faeces | place: China | collected 2012 | reverse complement strand
GGTGGGTTACAGGGAGGGGCTTCGGGCTTCGCAACACTGAGATGCCCCTCCCTGTGGGTGCAATAAACTGGAATTAAGGCGGTACTCTGAGTGGTCCCTTCCCCGCAGGTGCACAAAAGTTCGATTTACAAGTGAATATAAAATGAGTATAAGCACCGCTGGGTGTGCTAAGGCGTACCCTTAGACTATCTACCTATAGATTTTTGTGTAAATTCCAGCCAAAATCCACAAAAATCTAAATACAGGTCTAATAGTAATTTAAATTTACCTGTCCCACTTTTGAACCTGTCCGCATACTATATGGTACAAAATAAAACAGGAGGAATTTATATGAGTTGCTGTAACTGCTGCTGCCCCTCTCCGGAGCCCGCTGCCCAAAAAGCCGCTTACTTCGCCGCATGGCAGACAGAAACGCTGTCAAACAGCTCTCTATACGGAGGTCTGAGATTTCAGAACTCCGACTATACAAAGGATGACTTCAACTTTGGTGATACTATAATCACCGTAATTACTCCCGGCACATATATCGCCCGGTATACAATATATGTACCCGCCGGCTCTGTGCTTAGGACAAACATCGCCCTGCAGATGAATAACGTGAACATACCGTCAGCCACAGTCTCAATCGACCATACAGCCACCGACCCCGCCGCTTCCTATTCGGCGCAGGCAATTGTACATGCTGACTATTTGGCCGCTCTCAGGCTGTCCTCAAACAACATTATCAATCTTACCACAACCAACACCTCGGCCCTTGCAAGCATTATAATGTATAAAATTTCGGACAGCCAGACGGTAAATCCGGTATAGCCAAACAAAAAAGAAAGCCTGATTTTTCAGGCTTTCTTTCTATTACACCTTAAGCATCCTGTAGCCTACACCCACATGCGTTTGGATATATTTCGGGCTTGAGGTATCCTTTTCAATTTTCTTTCTCAGCGTGGCCATAAACACACGCAGCGACGCCACATCATTGTCCCACGCGCTTCCCCATATTTCCTTAGTTATATAGGTATGCGTCAGCACCTTGCCGACGTTTTTTGCCAGCAGGCAGACCAGCTTATATTCAATGGGCGTAAGGTGCAGCTCCTCACCGTCCAGATAAACGCAGCCGGAGGCATAGTCTATTTTCAGCCCTCCGTTTACAAATTCCGTTCCTCCCGCCGGCTGGACCGTATTAATTCTTCTGAACGTCACCCTAAGCCTTGCCAGAAGCTCCTCAACCGAAAACGGCTTTGTCAGATAATCGTCGGCGCCTGCGTCCAAGGCGTCTATTTTATCTCTGTCCTCGCTTCTTGCGCTTATTACTATGATAGGCATGTTAGACCATGAACGTATTTTTTTGATAATGTCTATCCCGTCCATATCGGGAAGCCCCAGGTCCAGCAGCACCACGTCGGGCTTTTGGCTTACGGCCTCCAATATCGCCTCGGAGCCCTTGGAGGCTGTGTGGTATTTGTAGTCCTGTGTTTCCAATGTGGTAACTATAAGGTTGCGGACGGCGCTGTCGTCCTCCACAACCAAAATCAACGGTTTATTCATGTAAATTAACCTCCTCGGCGCGCAGTGTAAATTTAAAAATCGTTCCGTGCGGCTTATTGTCTCCGACGGTTATTGCTCCGCCGTGGGCTGTTACAATTGACTTGCAAAGCGCCAGTCCAAGCCCCATGCCTCTCCTGCTGTCGGCCACTGAGCTGTCGGCTCTGTAGAACATGTCAAAAACCTTTTTCTTAGCCTCGTCGGATATGCCGCCTCCGTCGTCCGCAATTGAAATCTCCACGAAGCTTCCCCGTTTTTGGCTGGACACCGTAATATGCGAGCTCTCGGGCGTATATTTTACGGCGTTATCCACAATGTTTATTATAACCTGTATTATAAGCCTTGCGTCCATCAGCGCCAGCAGCATGTCGTCGGAGCTTTTCACCTCCACAATATGCTCGCTGCTGCGTCTGTTTATATGCTTCATTGCTTCCTCTATTACCTCGTCTACAACCTCGGTCTGCATGCTGATATTCATTGTGCCGTCCTCAATCCTTGTGACGGAAAGCAGGTTTTCAACAAGATTTATCAGCCACATGGAATCGTCGTATATATCGTTGTAAAGCTTTCCCTTCTTTTCATCGGTCAGATTGTTGTTTATAAGTATTGCGGCGTTTCCTGAAATACTTGTAAGCGGCGTCCTCAAATCATGGGATATGGAACGCAGCAGGTTTGCCCTCAGCTTCTCGTTTTTGGCCTGCGCCGCGGCCTCCTCCCTTTTGCGGCTGTATTCCTCCTTGCCAAGGGCCAGCGCGCACTCCCCGACAATGGAAAGCACAAGATTATTTTCAAAGGCGTCCGGCGCCCCGTCCTTCACCGCTATTCCGATAACGCCGAAAACCTCTCCGCTGCTTCTGACAGCCAGATACAGGCACTCTGCGTTTCCAAGAGTATTTGTCGTGGCTCCGGCGTGCTTGTTGTTTTTAAATACCCACTGGGCCACCGCCCTTTCGTTATCGGTTGTGTAAACACCAGTGTCCTCGCCTCCGCCCGTAAAGACCATAGGCTCCTCAAGCCCCCTGCTTCCGGCAAGGTAAAACACAACAGGCTTTCCCAGAAGCTTTACAAGCTGTCCTGCGGCGGCCTCGGCTATTTCCCCGGCACTTTTGGCCTGCTGTAATATTCTGTTTGTTTCCAGCAGCAGCTTTGTCCTGTAGGCGACCGCGGCCGACTGCTTTGCCTGTATTTTAATTTTAACCGCCAGATTTCCGCTTATAAACGCCGCCATGAACATAATTACAAACGTCACGGGATAGCCCGAATCGTATGCCGAAAGCGTAAATTTGGGGTCTGTAAAGAAATAGTTGAATACAATTACGCTCAACACAGACGACACTATACTGCAAGTCCTGTCGCCCACCGTGGCCGATGTAACCAGCACTCCCAAAATATATACCGTTATTATATTTGCCTCGCTGAAGCCCAGAGCCGAGAAAATCCAGCCGACAACAGTTGCGGCGGCAAGTATACCGGCAGTCTTTAAAATGTCCCCGGCACTTGGGATAATTTTTTTGTCCGAATCCCTGGGCATATATTTCTGAACCTGGACATCGGGTATTATATATATATCAAGCCTTGGCGCGAAGGCGGTCAGCTTTTCCGCGAAGGACTGCTTAGTATGCATAAGCTTTCGCTTTGTGTTACTTCTTCCTATTACGATTTTGGAAACTCCCGAATATTTTGCGAACTCCGCAATCTGAAATGCTATATCGTCTCCGAAGGCCGTTTCTATCTTTGCCCCCAGCCGTTCCGCCAGGTGGGTGTTTTCCTCAAGCCTCTTTTTGTCCTCCTCATTCATGTCGTCATAAGTGGAGGTCTGTACAAAAATAGCGGTGAAATTTCCCTTGAAGGCCGCGGCCATTCTTGCCGCAGTACGTATAATCTTCGGATTTGACGGCGACGAGGAAAGCCCCACAAGTATATGCTCGTCCGTATAGCCGCCCTCTGCGGGCCTTTTGGTTTTTTCTGACAGCCTGTTCACCCTGTCGGCGGCGCGCCTCAGCGCTATTTCCCTGAGCGATGTAAGGTTATCCTCGGTAAAAAAGTTTTCCAGCGCCTTTTCGGCCCTGTCGCTTTTGTATATCTTTCCCTGCCCAAGCCTTTTCACCAGCTCCGCAGGCTCTATATCCACCAGCTCAACCTGATCCGCCTCGTCAAATATCCTGTCGGGTATCCTCTCCCTTACAATCGTTCCGCTGATTGAGGCCACAATATCGCACAGACTTTCTATGTGCTGTACGTTTACTGTTGTATATACGTCAATTCCGGCCCTTAAAAGCTCCTCGATGTCCTGATACCTTTTTACGTGCCTGCAGCCCTCCGCATTGGTATGGGCCAGCTCGTCGACAAGAATAAGCTCTGGCTTTCTTGCCAGCGCCGCGTCAAGGTCAAACTCATTAAGAGTTATGCTCTTATAGCTTACGGCAAGCGGTTTAATGGTTTCCAGCCCCTGCGCCAGCCTCATTGTCTCCGGCCTGGCGTGCGGTTCAATATATCCGGCCACAACGTCCGTCCCCTGCTCCTTGGCTCTGTGGGCGGCCTTAAGCATGGCATAGGTCTTGCCTACCCCCGCCGCGTAGCCGAAAAATATTTTCAGCCGTCCCTTTTTGCTGTCTTCCTTTTTTATTTTCTCTAATATTAAATCCGCGTTTTCTCGTCCGGTCATATTCTCACCCGATATCTGTTTTAATGAATTATATCACAACTTTTTTGCATTTGAATACCCTTAAAGCCGGCGCAGATTCTGCCGCGTCGGCTTTGGATTTGTTTTATAAGGAATACCCTTAGCGGGCGGGGGATCCGCCTGGGTATGTTTTATTCAAGTATTCCCTCCAGCATGAGGTTTACCTTAAGCACATTTACAGTTTCCTCTCCGAAAATACCGAGGAATTTGTGGTTTGTGCATTTTTCTATTATTTCCTCAACTTCTTCAGTTGTCATACCGTTGTTTTCGGCCAGTCTCTCAACCTGGTACTGTGCCGCGGCTACTGATATATCGGGGTCAAGTCCGCTGCCCGAGCAGGTAACAAGGTCGGATGGTATCGGCTCATCGCCCTTTTCGGGGTGCGCCTCCTTAATCATCTCAGCACGCTTGGCAACAAGCTCCTCATATTCCTGGCTTGCCGGGGAAATATTTGACGGGAATGAGTACATCATTGCGTTGCCCTCGTCGTCCACAAAGGTTCCGGTATCCACGTTCATTATTCTTCCCCACATGTGGTCCTCATCGGAGAACTGCTGTCCAAGCAGCTCACAGCCGTATTTCTTTCCGTCGACCTCTATAATGCTTCCGTTGGCCTTTTCGGGAAACGCCACCTGAGCGATGGCTGTAACAGCTGCCGTATATATGACGCCGCATACTACTGTAAAAATCACAACACAGGCTAAAGCCCTTGGTAAGACGCCCTTTATTGTTTTCATGTTATCACCTTTCCTTTACGCCGCCCCAAGTAGTACAAGGAGCATATCTATAAGCTTAACGAATATGAACGGGGCTGCAATCCCGCCCAGGCCATATACAAGAAGGTTTCTCGAAAGCAGCTTCCCTGCCGATACTTCCCTGTATTTTACGCCCTTAAGGGCAAGCGGTATAAGCGCCACAATTATGAGCGCGTTGTATATTACCGCTGAAAGCACCGCGCTCTGCGGACTTGCGAGGTTCATTATGTTAAGCCTTGCAAGTCCCGGATAAAGTCCCATAAACAGCGCCGGGATAATGGCGAAATACTTTGCGACGTCGTTGGCAATAGAGAAGGTAGTAAGGCTTCCTCTTGTCATAAGGAGCTGCTTGCCTATTCTTACAATGTCAATAAGCTTTGTTGGCGACGAATCAAGGTCTACCATGTTGCCTGCTTCCTTGGCGGCCTGCGTGCCGCTGTTCATAGCCACTGCAACGTCCGCCTGGGCCAATGCCGGCGCGTCGTTTGTACCGTCTCCGGTCATTGCTACCAGATGTCCCTTTGCCTGGAAATCCCTTATCATTTCAAGCTTTCCTTCGGGAGTGGCTTCCGCCAGAAAGTCGTCAACCCCGGCCTCGGCCGCAATAGCCGCGGCTGTAAGCGGATTATCGCCTGTTATCATTATTGTCTTAATACCCATTTTCCTAAGGTCTGCAAATTTTTCCTTAACGCCGTCCTTTATAATGTCCTTAAGATGTATTACGCCCAGCACCTTCGCTCCCTCTGCCACAACAAGCGGTGTGCCTCCCTGCTCGGATATTTTCTTAACTGCCTCGCTGCATTGCTCGGAAAATTTTCCTCCTCTTTCAACAACATAGGCCTTTATCGCGTCGGCGGCGCCCTTTCTGATTTCCCTGCCGTCAATGTTTACGCCGCTCATTCTTGTCTTAGCGCTGAAGGAGATAAACTCCATATTTTTGTCGCTTATACTGCGGCCTCTAAGTCCGTATTTTTCCTTGGCCAGTATTACTATGCTTCTTCCTTCTGGAGTTTCGTCCGCGAGGGAGGAAAGCTGTGCGGCGTCCGCAAGCCTCTGAGGGTCTGTACCGTCCACCGGTATAAACTCGTCGGCCTTTCTGTTTCCAAGCGTTATTGTTCCTGTTTTATCCAGCATAAGTATATCCACATCGCCGGCGGCCTCTATGGCCCTGCCGCTCATGGCCAGCACGTTGGCCTGATTAAGCCTGCTCATTCCGGCAATGCCGATTGCTGAAAGCAGAGCGCCGATTGTTGTAGGTGCAAGGCATACAAGCAGCGCCACAAGCGTTGTTACCGAAGTGGGATTTTCTATTCCCGCCTGGTTTGCCGAAAACATTGAGTAGGTGTAAAGTGAAAGCGTTACAAGTATGAATATTATGGAAAGCGCAATCAGGAATATCTGAAGGGCAATCTCATTGGGGGTTTTCTTTCTTGAAGCGCCCTCAACCATAGCAATCATTTTATCAAGGAAGCTTTCGCCCGGCTCGCTTGTAACTCTTATTACAAGCCAGTCGCTTGTTACGCTTGTGCCGCCTGTTACGGCGCTTCTGTCTCCGCCGCTCTCCCTGATTACAGGGGCGGACTCACCGGTTATTGCCGACTCGTCTACGGAAGCGGCGCCGTCTATTACCTCTCCGTCGGCCGGTATCTGTTCGCCGGCCTTAACAATTACAATGTCTCCCTTTGTAAGGCTGGCTGAGGACACCACCGTAATTTTATCCTTTTCCTCAGCCGAAGGGATTTTATGCGCCTGCACGTCCTTTCTGGACGCCCTGAGCGCGTCGGCCTGGGCCTTGCCCCTGCCTTCGGCTATAGCCTCGGCAAAGTTGGCAAACAGCACCGTAAACCAGAGTATTATGGCAACCGCCAGCGTATATCCTGATGAAGCGTCCTTAATTCCTGCCAGGGACACTATCCATAATATAGTTGTAAGAATTGCCGATATATATACAAGAAGCATTACAGGATTTTTCGCCTGCGTCCTCGGATTTAATTTTACAAATGAGTCTTTTACCGCCCTCAAGACAATATTCTTATCAACAAGGGCTGATTTATGTTTCTGTGACATTATTTATACACCTCCTATAGAGCCATCTGGAAATATTCCGCTATCGGTCCGAGTGCCAGCGCCGGGAAGAAGCTTAACGCGCCTACCAGCAGCACTATTACAATAAGAAGGAATACAAACATCGCGTTGCAGGTTGAAAGCGTTCCGGCGGTTGAGGCCACCTTTTTCTTTCCTACAAGGCTTCCCGATATGGCCAGTATAGCGGCAATCGGTATGAACCTCGCTCCTATCATAACAAGCCCGAGCGTTACGTTAAGGAATACTGTGTTAGCTCCAAATCCGGCAAAGGCCGAGCCGTTGTTGCCTCCCGCTGAGGAATATGCGTAAAGCATTTCCGAGAAGCCGTGGGCGCCGCTGTTGTTCAGACTGTCAGCCACCTGCGGAACCGCCGCCGCTATACCGCTTCCCACAAGTATGACTATTGGTGTGGCAAGGCAGGCAAGCGCCGCCCATTTCATTTCGTAGGGCTCTATTTTCTTTCCAAGGTATTCGGGAGTTCTGCCGACCATAAGTCCGGCAATGAATACCGTAAGTATTGCGAAGGCAAGCATACCGTAAAGTCCGCAGCCCGTTCCGCCGAAAACAACCTCGCCAAGCTGCATAAGAAGCATTGTAATCATGCCCCCAAGCGGTGTAAAGCTGTCGTGCATTGAGTTGACCGAGCCGTTTGAGGCTGACGTTGTGAATGTTGCCCATGTGGAGGACTCGACAATGCCGAAGCGGGACTCCTTGCCCTCCATGTTTCCTCCGGCCTGGTTTATATTGTCCATAAGCACTGAACCGCCGTTGGCAAGCTGTGGCGTTCCCGCCTGCTCGTTTACAGCCACAATTGAAAGGGCGATTATAAGCATAATAAGCATTGCCGTAAATATTGCCCTGCCCTGTCTTTTATCCTTTATATTGCGCCCGAATGTGAAGCAGAGGGCTGCCGGAATTAAAAGCAGTGAAATCATTTCAACAAGGTTTGAAAACCATGTGGGGTTTTCCAAAGGATGGGCGGAGTTAACTCCGTTATAGCCGCCGCCGTTTGTTCCGCTCTGCTTAATGGCTATCTGGCTTGCCGCGGGGCCCATAGGCACAAACTGCTCCGTAACTATCTGCGCGTCCTGCACAGGCTGTCCGTCAAGTGTAACCGTTCCCTTTTTTGTATCTATTACAGCGCCCTCTATAATCTCGCCGTCGGCGTCAATGGCTATAGGCTCAAGAAGCTGAACCGCCTCCGCCGGCTTAATGTTTTGTACAACACCCTGTGAAACAAGGGCAAGCGAAATTACAAGGTTGAGCGGAAGAAGTATGTAGAGCACAATCCTTGTAAGGTCAACCCAGAAGCTTCCAAGGCCCTTTTCCTTAACCCTTACAAATGCCCTGATAAGCGCGAACAGCACCGCGATTCCGGTTGCGGCCGATACGAAGTTCTGTGTCGCAAGGCCCAGCGCCTGTGAAAGGTAGCTAAGCTGGTACTCGCCGCTGTAGGCCTGCCAGTTTGTGTTTGTTACAAAGCTTACGGCAGTATTAAATGAAAGATGCCAGCTCATATTAGGTATCTTCTCAGGATTGCCCGGAAGATAGAACTGGAATATCTGCAGTAAAAACAAAACCAGGAAACCTATCAGTGAAAAAATAAGAACGCTGGCAAGATATTTTTTCCATGTCATGTCCTCGTCCTTTTTCACCCTCATAATTTTATAAATAAGGTTTTCGCATGGTTCGCAGATTTTTGAGAGGAAAACCCTCTCGCCGTTCATTACCTTCCCCATATACGCCCCAAGGGGTATTGCAAGGAGTATAAGAACGACTATATAAAAGCCGTATCTTAAAACCAATTCCATCACTGTTTGTCACCTCTTAACAATATAATAAAATAGTAAATTAGCAATATAATTGCCGCTGCTCCCAGCAGCACTGTCATCAGCTGCATTTTCCCTTCCTCCTTTATGGATAAGATATTATCACTGCCCCTATAAAAACGGTGTTAGCAAACATAAGGATAGTATAAAGATTGTATAAAGATTTCTTTATGCCAGGCCAAAAATCAGCGCCGCCGGAACCGTTATCGCTGCCGTAAGCAGAGCTACAATAGCTATTATTGCTATTGGCATAATCACCGCGAATAAAGCGCCCGCAATGTACGGATGCCTTAATGACCATGCTGAAACCGCCTCTTTTGCTTTATTTAAAAATCCCTGCTTTGTTTTCATAATCGCTGTTGTCATAACTATCACCCTTTCTATGATTTAATTGTAGCCTAAAGCGTATAAAAAGGGTGTTAACGCTTCCTCCGCTAGAATTAAGATAATATTAAGACATTTTTTAAGGCGGGCCACACGGCCCGCCCTTCAGCATAATTTATGAAGCTCTTCGGGCGTAAGCCAATAAAAGCCTTCCCGGAGACATATATGTAAAATCCTAAATAGGATGATTACCCAATCAGGCCCTCAGCGCTTAAAAACTCGTGGGCCACAACAGCGGCGTCCTGTCCGTCAACATCAACCTTGCTGTTCATGTCCGCCATCTCCTGCTCGCTTATTTTTCCGTCAAGCATTGAGAGTACGTCGTTAAGCTCAGGGTACTCATCAAGGGTCGTCTGGTTTACAAAGTTGCAGGCGTAATACGGAGGGAAAAAGCTCAGGTCGTCCTCCAGCGTATCTAGTCCCAGCTTGTATAAAAGCGCGTCGGTGGAAAATGCGTCCACAACGTCCACCTGATCACTGTCAATTGCCGTATAGCGCACGCTTGCGTCAAGCGGGTCAGCCGATTTAAAACTGCAGCCGAGCTTTTCAAGGGCGGGCAGACAGTCCTCACGGCTGATAAATTCAGTTGTACAGCCTAGCTTGAGCTCCGGCGATTTTTCGATTAAATCAGAAAGCGTTTTGAGGCCGTATTGCTCGGCCGTTTCTGGTTTTACGCTCATAATGTATGTATTGTTAAAGCCAAGAGGTGCCGACGTATGTATTCCGTGCTCGCTTTCCATAAGCTGGCTCACAGTGCTGTAAACCTCATCGGGGTCGGTATTTATAGGCTGCGCCAGAAGGTTTGTAAGCGCTGTACCCGTATATTCCACAAACATGTCTATGTCTTCATTTTCAAGGGCCGAGAAGCAGAAGGCCGCTCCGCTCAGTCCAAAGGACGTCTCGCATTTGATGTCGGTATTGGCCTCAATCAGCTCCTTATATATGTTTCCAAGTATTATTGCCTCAGTAAAATTGCTGCTTCCTATCGTGACTGTCCGGTCGCCGTTCTGTGCCTCACCGTTTTCCGTTTCAACATTTGCGGTACTGCACCCTGTAAGCGCTAACGCCGCCGCCGTTGCCGCCGCGGCGGCTGTCTTTAATAGTTTCATAAAATCTCCTCCTGTTAAAATAATCTTTATACAACCGCATAATACAATGCAGACGCTATTAAAAATGTGGAGCAAAGCGCCCCAGCCAAAATCTTTTTTCTTGTCTTTTGTTTTCTCGTTAGATTTTTAATTCTGTCGGGTGGAAGCAGCCCTTCGCTTGAAATCGCGTCCTCCAGCCTTCCGAATGTGAAATCCACAAACAGCGCCAGCAGCGATACAGGCACTGCCCCAAGCAGTATCATCTGTATGTCCAGCGAATTAAGGCCAAGATTGATGAACCAGCCCAGGCCCTTTGCTCCCGCAAAGGCGGCTATTGTCATTGTGCCGACAGCCGCGACGGCCGCAATCCTTATTCCCGCCATAATAAACGGTATGGCTATTGGCAGCTCAATCTTTATAAGCCTTTTCCACTTTGTCATTCCAATGCCCTTGGCAAACTCAATATTCTTAGGGTCTACGCTCATTATTCCTGTGTAGGTATTTTTTAATATCGGCAGAAAGGCGTAAACAAAAACCATCAGTATCGCTGGCTTAACGCCTATTCCCAAAAATATAACCGAAATGGCCAAAAGCGCCAGACAAGGTATGGACTGCATTATATTGGCAAGCGCTATAACCACCTTGGCCGCGGTCCTGCTTCTTGTAATCAGTATACCTGCCGGTATGCCGGCGGCCAACGAAATCAGTACGGCCGTTGTCGTCATATTCACATGCTGGAGAAAGTTTATAAACAGCTCTTCCCTTTTAAGCAATATAAGCTCTAAAAATTCTTCCATGCTACTGCGCTCCCCCTTCCGGCTCAAACCTTCTGCTAAGCACCGAAAGCAGGCTGCTCTTTGTTATGTAGCCCTCGACAAACCCGTTGTCGTCAAGCACCGGCATAATGCCTATGTTGTGGTACTCATGCTCCTTTATGCGTGCCAGTATATCCTTCAGGCTGCTGTCCCCTTTAACCGCCATATACACATCGGAAATAAACGGGGCTATATCACTGCTGTAGTTTTTATTCTCCGAAAGCTCCTTCAGCCATACAACGCCCAGAAACCTGCCGTTGGGCTCCTCCGCTATAAGGCTGTCAACATTGTTCTGTCTCATAAGGGTAAGCGCCTGTATAACTGTACGCTGCCGTGTTACAAATATGGGGTTTCTCCTCATTATATCCTCAGCCTTAATAAATTCCGGATTATCCCACAGCCTGTTTTTTCCTATAAACGCCTTTATATATCCTGCCGCTGGATGCTTCAGTATGTTTTCGGGCGTATCGCACTGGGCCACGCTGCCGTTATGGATAAAGCAGATTTTTGTGGCAATCTTTACTGCCTCGTCCATATCATGCGTTACAAAAACTATCGTTTTATGGTACGCCTTCTGCAGTCTTACAACCTCATCCTGAAGCTCGTTTCTGGTCACAGGGTCAAGGGCGGAAAACGGTTCGTCCATAAGAATTATGCCGGGATCCATCGCGAGCGCCCTCGCAATTCCGACCCTCTGCCTCTGTCCGCCCGAAAGCTGCGACGGATACTGCCCCCTGTATTTTTCCGGCTCCATATTCACAAGCGAGAGAAGCTCTGTGACCTTTTCATATATGGTTTTGTTGTCTACGCCGCAGTTTTTCATAATCAGGGCAATGTTTTCCTCCACTGTCAGGTGCGGAAAAAGCCCTCCCTCCTGCACTACATATCCAATAAGCCTCGGAATTTCCTCAAGCCTGATATCATCGACATTCCTGCCGTCAATCAACACCTCGCCGCTGTCAACCCTGTTAAGCTTGTTTATTGTCTTTAAAAGTGTTGTCTTGCCGCAGCCGCTGTTTCCGATAAGCACAAACAGCTCGCCGCTGTCAATTTTCAGTTCAACGTCCTCAATTACCGGCTGTCCGGCCCTGTAGGACTTTGTTACATTTAGGAATTCTATCACTCATAAATCAACCTTTCTTTAAAGCTGTGCCTCTGTGGGCTTATGATAAATTCTTTTTACATACACACCATATCACAGATGATATAACTATTGCCTCAAGAAAAGGTCCTGTTCCGTTAAGATAGCATTAAGGCCCTTTTTATATGGAAAATACATGCTTTTTTATAATTTTGTTTTCCTTGCAAAGACATAGTGTAAATAGTATAATCATAAGATAAAGAAAATTAATATCTACAGACGATTACTGTCGATTTTAGACGGTATCCCTTTTTATAAAGGAGACTAATTATGGCTACGTTTAAGTACAAGGCTCATACCGAGGCCGGAAAGTCAGAAAGCGGTAAAATGGAGGCCGAGAGCCGGGAGGATTTAATCCGCATCCTCAGATCCGAGGGCAAATACTGCTATGATGTAAGGCAGCTTGGCGCTGAGGCGTCACAGAACAAACCCCTGAAGCTTAAGGAAATATCCAATTTCTGCCGCCAGCTGTCGTCTATGCTCGGCGCCGGCGTCAATATGTCCCGTTCCCTTAACACCATTTACCTTTCCAATGTCAGCAAAAGAATGAAGGCCGCGTCGCTTACCCTTTATGAAAGCGTGCTGCGCGGACAGCCCCTGTCCCAGAGCATGCAGCAGATGGGCAAGGTTTTTCCCGAGCTTCTTATTTATATGATTGAAACCGGAGAGGCAAGCGGTACCCTTGACGACATTCTTGAAAATATGGCCGACCATTATGAGCAGGAGCTCTATTTGAAAAAAAAGGCTATGAGCGCGCTTATCTATCCAATAGTGCTCTGTATCGTATCCGTAGTTGTAGTTGTTTACCTGCTGGCCAACGTATTTCCCAAATTCGTGGATATGTACGCCGGGGTTGACCTCCCCGCGCCCACCCGCCTGCTTATGTCTCTCAGCGACGGACTTAAAAACAACTGGGCTGTTCTGCTTGGCGTGCTGCTTGCGCTGTCAATGCTGTTTGCCTATCTTATGACTAAAAAATCCTTCCGCGTACGTGTAAGCCGTTCACAGCTTAAGCTTCCTGTTATCGGAAAACTGCTGCGCACCATACTTACCTCTCGCTTTGCCTCAACCTTCGCTATTTTGTATTCCAGCGGAATAGGCGTGCTTAAAAGCGTTGACATACTCTCAAGGGTAATGAACAACGCTTATGTGGAGCAGGAGCTTATAGGCGTTCAGGAAGGGCTGAGGCAGGGCAACATGCTTTCAAGCTCGCTTGACGAGATAAAAATATTTGACCAGATGCTGATAACAACCGTAGCCGTCGGCGAGGAATCCGGTATGCTTGATGAAATGCTGAGAAAAACCGGCTCCTATTTCAGCCGGGAATCTGAAACCGCCCTGGCACGTCTTGTGGCCCTTATAGAGCCCGTGATGATTGTAGTGCTTGGCATGATAGTAGGCTTCATAGTAATTGCGGCAATAACCCCTGTATTCAGTATGTACGAGCAAATTTTATAGGCGAAAGCGGTGAACAGTTTTGAAACATATAATTAGCTTTGAAAATGATAATATAGTATATATAGCCGGGAGCCAGAAGGGCAGAAAAATAGCCGTTGAAAGCACGGAGTCTTTTCCCTTTGCCCCGGAGGACGAGGCTTCACGAAGGGACGCCCTTTCAGCCCTTGTCAAAAAATATGCCCTTGCGGGAAAAAAGACCGACGTTGTCCTTCCCTCAAAGGGGCTTCTCCTGCGTGAGCTTTATGTTCCCGGGATGAAAAACAAAAAGCAGCAGCGTGAGGTCGTAATGAACGAAATGCTTTATTACCACTCAAACCTCAGCGAGTTTGCCGTGGAATTTCTGCCTACAGGGCGTGTAAACGACGACGGGCAGAAGGGCTTTGTTGCCTGTGCCATAAACAGGTCGGTGTTTGAGGATTATGTCCAGCTTTTAACCGAGGTCGGAATAAAGCCGTCGTCAATTGACGTAGTGACGGACTGCGTTTCAAAGCTTGTGTCAATGGCGGGCTTCTCGGATAAAACCGTAATTTTTGTTGAGGTAAACAACAGCCATACGGAGCTGTACCTTTTAGACAGGGGCTGTCCTGTATTCACACGCCGCCTTAACTTTAAATACATAAGCTTTTCCGGCAATGTACAGATTTTGGCGGAGGAGCTGGCAGAGCAGATTAACAAGCTTCTTCAGTTCCAGCGCACCAGACACGTCAGTGAAAGGGTTTCCGAGGTTATAATCGGCGGGGACGTCCCTGCCCTTGACTCGCTTACGCCTATGATCAGCGAGGAGCTTGAGGCGCTGCGTCCTTCAGAGGTTACCTGCACACAGCTTCCTCTTTCACAGGTTTTAATAGCTCCTGACGGCTGCGATTTAAATATCGGCCTTAAGGCCGCCGGAGCGGTTTTAAAGCGTGATATGAATTTCCTTAGAGCCAATACGGCCGACAAATCAAAGGCAGTCCATACTCCGGCGCTTAAAAACCGCGCGGTAATATTTCTTGCCGCCTACGCGTTTCTCCTGATTGTATTTCCGCTTGCGGCCGGAAAAATAACGGAGAGTATACTTGCTTCAAAAACCGAGACTATAATGGCCTTTAACACCACTACCGAAGAGGCGCAGGAATATCAGAGGCTCCTTGAGGTTCAGCAGGAATACCTTTCCCTTAAATCAGAGAACGATTCCCTTGAAATGAAGGAAGAGGCCATACGAGCCCTTCCCCAGATGACCAACGAGGTATACGGTGCCCTCACCTCTCAGCTTGGCGACGGTGTAAGAATAACGGGCATAACCTATTCCGCCTACGGCGGCATGCTTTCCGTTTCACTTGCAGGCCCCGGCGGAGGCTCGGCCACATCCTATGTGGAGAACCTCAGAAACAGCGGCTACTTCGCGTCTGTTTCCTATACCGGATGGTCAACGCAGGAAAGCTGCAGCTTCACGGTAAACTGCGCTGTAAAGGGGGCTGATTTATAATGGTTCTTTCAAAGAGAGAAAAAATACTGCTCTACATCCTTGCCCTTTTAGTAATACTTTTGGCCAGCTGGACATACATAATAAATCCCGTCCTTAACGCCAACAGACAGGCAAAGCTCGAGTACGAGGCGGCGCAGGCCGAGAGAGAGCAGATGGAAATGCTTATGCCGTCCCTGATAGGCGCGGATTCCCGTCTTTCCGACGAAAAAATACGCGCACTGTCGGACAGCTACTTTTATAAAAACCTCAGGGATACACAAATCGACCGTATGCTTCAGCAGACCGCCTATGACAGCGGCGTAACGCTTACGTCGGTTACTATAAATCCGGCCCAGATGGGCCCTGTTGCAAGCTCGCTGGCCTACAGCGGCTCCGAGGTTATGGACAGCGCCCTTGAAAGTGCGCAAAGCGGCGGTGAAGGCGGCGAGTCACAGTATCTGTCGTCTATGACGCAGACCCTTTACAGCTGTTCTATAACAATGAACGGAGACCTTGCAAACCTTATAAACGCTTTAAACAGCTTCAGCACAAGCGGCAGAAGCGTAACGGTTGACACCTTCGCCATAACCGCCGGCGACAGCGCCTATACGGCGGAGGTAAATATGACCTTCTATTTCGTGGAGGAATAAAAATGTGGAATAAAAACAGACGCGGCTCAAACTTAATTTACATAATAATACTTATGGCTATATTAGGTATACTGGCCGCGGCTTATTCCGCAGTCAGCATTTATTCGGCGCGCTCCGCGGCGGAGCAGCGCCGGCATGAACAGGATTATATTACGGCTGTCAGCCTTCGGGATACCTTTGTGGATATGGCGGAGGATAACTACAGCAGCACTGATTCTATGACAAGAATTGAGATGGGCAGGTTTATACAGGATCCTGCAACACAATACAGCGCCTACATTGACGATTTGGACGCCTACGACGGCATGTCACCTGAAGAACAGGCTGAGGCGTCTGAGCCTGTGTTTGATGATTATGAGAAAACCGTTACCGGTGAAGCAGATTTGCCGGAGGGCAAGCTCAAGCAAAGCCATACACTAAATCTAATTGAGGAAAGTAAAAGGCATCCAAAATGCTGGATGCTTGTTGAAATAGAGTTTACATCAAAAGAAACCAAAAAGACCTATAAGCTTGGAGCAAGGCTGGAGCCTGACCCGCAGTTTACAGAGCACTCTGTTTCAATAGACGGCTGGAAAGCGGTGAGATTCTATGAAGTGGAATAAAAACAAAGGCTTTACGCTTATAGAGGCAGTAATATGCATAGCCCTAATTGCTCTCATAACGGCCGCCTTCCTTTCAATGGCTCTGTCAAATTTGACTATAACAGACAAGATGAACAGCTATGATAAAAACACCTCAGATATTGTTACCGCTTATGATACGGGAAGGCTTCCGGAAAACATAAAGAAAAAAAGCCTTTCAAGCCGGAACATCGATATAGGCTCCCCCTATGCCTCCGAGTTCACTCTAAGGAGGGCCGAGCTTTACGCCGACGGCGAGGACAGCGGCATAACCTATTACTACTATAAATAAGAGAAGCGGTGAGAACATTGCGCGTTAAATCAAAAAAGGGCTTCACCCTCATAGAGATACTGATAACCCTTGCAATCACTGTTATTGTCGGAGGCTTTCTTGCCTCTTATCTTGTTCCGCAGGTAAATGTGTTTCATATTAACTCGCGGCAGAGCAACGCCCGTTCCGCCTGCGCCGGAATAATAAACGAGCTTCAGGGCAGGCTTTACTGCGGAAAGGATTTCGTATTAAACGGCGATACGCTCACCTACACCCATGTTAATGAAAACAGCGACCATGCCGGTGAGAAAATAGAGCTGGAAAAGCTTGGCCAGCAGCTGTTCCCTAACCTTACGAAGGATAAGCTGTCCATAGATATCAAGCTTGACCTCAAATACGCCGGAGACCCGGCAAACGGCATCGAGGCCTTTTCAGACAAGCCTGCCGTACTTGTTACGGTTACAATTTTTGACGAGGAAGGCAAGGAGTTTTATACCCAGTCACAGGCGGTCGGCTGCCCCAACTGGAATTTAGAAAAGGCTTAGATACATATTAATCAGGCTGTCCCCGGCAAGCGCCATAATCATAAGCGAAACCGCAAAGGACGGCGCCATAGGCACCTCAAAGCCCTTTGGTATTTTCTTTGCCGCGTAGGGAGGCACCCAGCGTACAGCCGCTATTATATAGGCCAGAAAAAAGGCCGGCACAACAAGCTTTGCCCCAAGCAGAAGTCCTGAGGCCGCCATAAGCTTTATGTCGCCTCCGCCGATACCCCCTCCGGTCACGAAGGAAATAACAAACATTATACCGCCAACAATCGCCGCGCCTAAAAGCCTGGATTTAATTCCAACCGCCGGGCCTGTAAACAGCGACGCTATGGCAAGGGCTATTATAATTATATGAAACCTGTCGGGTATGTAAGTTTCGTCCTTGTCAATAAACCAGGCGCATATAAGCACACTGCCGTACAGGCATAGTATAACGGCGTACAGGCTTATATCCCAAAAATATCCGCACAGCCCGAACCATACTCCCGTAAGCAGCTCAACCCCCATATATCTCCAGGATATAGGCTCCCCGCAGTAACGGCATTTTCTGCCCAGCGCCAGGAAGCTTACCACAGGCACAAGGTCCAATGCGCCAAGCGTGTGAGAGCATTTGGGACACATGGAGCGGCCCTTGGCAATCGGAAGCTTGCGTGGAAGACGGTATATAACAACGTTTAAAAACGAGCCGATACACAGCCCGTATATCATAAAAAAAATAAACTGAAACATATTTTTACCTCCCGGGACCCAGTCCCACTATTAATAATATCACATTACCCATTCAATGAAAAGGAGAACTGTCATGCGAAAGAATGTGCAAATAGGACAGATACTGCTTGATAAGGGAATAATAAATCAAAAGCAGCTTGACCGTGCCATTGAGCTTCAAAAAAGCTCCAAGGGCAAACGTATAGGAGATATACTTATCGAACTATCCTATGTAAGCGAGGCCGAATTCGCTCAATGCCTGTCCGAGCAGCTTAATATACCCTATATGGAGCTGTCCGGCTATAAAATAGACCCCAAGGCCGCAAACCTTGTGGACAGGAATTACGCGGTTAGAAACCTTGTTCTGCCCATTGATTTTCAAAATAACGCCCTTGTGGTAGCCACCAGCGACCCCCTGGCCTTTTATACCTTTGACGAGCTGAGAAGCATCACCGGCTATGAGGTCAGTACTGTTGTTGTCCGAAAAAGCTCTCTTCTGAGCATAATTGACAGTTATTTCAGCAAGGATATAGTTAAATCCGCGGCCGATGACCTCAGCCGTGAGCTTTCCGCCGATGAGGAAGAGGACGAGGCGCTTGTAATGACAGGCGAGCGTATAGAAGGCACGCCTCTGGTAAAACTTATAAATACACTGATAAATCAGGCGGCCGCAGCCAACGCCAGCGATATACATATCGAGCCGTCCAAAAACGACCTTCTCATACGTTACCGTATAAACGGCGACCTAACCACCCATACGCGTATGTCAATCGCGGCGCATAACCCGATTATTACCCGTATAAAGCTTATAAGCGACATGAACATAGCCGAAAAGCGTATACCGCAGGACGGCAAGCTTCATTACGAGGGACAGGGCTTTGAGCTGGATATCCGTGTTTCCTCTCTGCCCACAATTTACGGTGAAAAAATAGTTATGAGGCTTTTGGGCAATACCAACCGTCCCGAGCTTATGGATTTAAACCGTCTTGGCATGCCTGAGGGCGTACTTGAGGCGTTTAAGCATATGATTAAGGCGCCCAACGGCATTATCCTTGTAACCGGCCCTACCGGAAGCGGTAAAACCACAACGCTTTACGCCGCCCTTAACCTTTTGGCGCATAAGCCGGTTAATATAGTAACCATTGAGGACCCTGTTGAGCAGCGTATCGACAATATAAACCAGGTTCAGGTCAACACGAAGGCGGACCTCACATTTTCCTCGGCCCTGCGCTCTATACTGCGTCAGGACCCCGATATAATAATGGTCGGAGAAATGCGTGACGCGGAGACCGCCTCCCTTGGCATCAGGGCCGCCATAACTGGACATCTTGTGCTCTCAACCCTGCATACCAACGATACTGTCTCAAGTATTTACAGGCTTATAGATATGGGAAGCGCGCCTTATATGGTAGCCGCCTCCGTTACCGGGGTTGTGGCCCAGCGTCTTGTAAAGGAGCTGTGCCCCCACTGCAAGCAGAAGCGTGCCGTAAATGATGTGGACCGCTTTATTATCGGAGACGCCGATATTGACGAGTTATATGAGCCTGTTGGCTGTCCCTTCTGCTCCAACACCGGCTATATAAGCCGCCGTCCGATTTACGAGATAATAAACGTGGACGAAACCTTAAGAACAATGATAGCCCAGAGTGTGCCTATCACTGAAATCAAGGAATACGAGCGCTCCAAGGGCGTGCGTTTCCTCAGGGATTTTGCGCTCGACCTGCTCCGCGACGGCACGACAAGCATGGCCGAAATAGAAAAAATAATATACTCTATTGAATAGGAGAAACCTAAATGACAGTTTATGAGATAATAACATCGGCAAACCTCATGGGCGCGTCCGACATCCATTACGGACAGAACGAACCTATTTCGGTTAGAATAGACGGCCGTATTCAGCGGCTTCCGGCCAATTACGCGCTTAACGATTTAAAATCTGAGCTTTTGGACCTTCTGACGCCCGAGCAGGCCAAGGACTTCCGTTCGGGAAGCGATATAGACCTGGCCATACAGACGCCTGACGGTATACGCTGCCGTGTAAATATGTTTCACCGAATGGGCAGTCTCGGCTGTGTTATGCGAATACTGGCAAATAAAATCCCTACCGTTGAGGAGCTGGAGCTTCCCGCCCTTCTTGAGGAGCTTGTAATGCTGCCGAGGGGACTTGTGCTTGTAACCGGCCCTACCGGAAGCGGTAAGTCCACAACTCTTGCTGCCATGCTGGGATATGCCAACCGCCGCAGAAACAGCCATATAATCACAATCGAGGACCCTGTCGAGTACGTACATGAGCCTAAGCACTGCGTAGTCAGCCAGCGCGAGCTTGGAAGGGACACTCCTTCCTTCGCCTCCGCACTGCGCTCCGCACTGCGTGAGGACCCCGATATAATCCTTGTTGGTGAAATGCGTGACTATGAGACCATTTCGGCAGCTATAACAGCGGCGGAAACAGGCCATCTTGTGCTGTCGACTGTCCATACTACCGGGGCTGCCAAGTCAATCGACCGTATTATAGACGTTTTCGAGCCGCACCAGCAGACACTTGTGCGCTCCCAGCTTGCCGGCACACTTAAGGCTGTAATCACCCAGCAGCTTGTCCCCAGAAAGGAAGGCGGACGTGTTGCCGCCCTTGAGATAATGCTGGCTACGCCCAGTATTTCAAGCCTTATACGTGAGGGAAAGATACACCAGATTAACGCCTCCATACAGACAGGCGGCAGGGACGGCATGGTGCTTCTTGATAAATCCCTCGGCGAATTGGTTAAAAACGGCACTATCGAATTTGAGGAAGCTCTTTCCTGCTGTGTAAACGAGGGAGACCTGCGAATGTTTGCTAAAAGAACTATTTGATAATAATTGTTATTTGTATACTTTTTTCGGAATAAAATATATTAATTTTACCGTAAATATGTTATAATGAGCTATAATATAATGCAGTCAATAAAACGGTTATTACACTTGCTCTAATGGATTGTAATCTCCGTTTATTCTGTGCACCAGAATTTATTAAATTAAAGGAGATGTTACATATGTACAAAAAACTTCTTGAAATGAAGAAGAACAAAAAGAAGGGCTTTACACTTATCGAGCTTATCGTTGTAATCGCTATTCTCGTTATTCTTGCGGCTCTTGCTCTGCCCCAGTATAACAACCTTAAAAAGGAATCGGCAGAAGCAGTAGGCGCTGCTAATGCACGTTCTGTTTACACTGCGGCTGTTGCGTGTGAAGCACTTGAGAAAAACCCCACGACAGGTGATGATTTAAAAGATATGCTTGGCGACGGTATTGGCGGAACTCCTACAGCTACCGGTACAGGAGCTACTTTGAAAGCCCAGTGGGTAGGCGATGTAGGTTCATTCACAGTTACGGCTACATATGATGCCTCAGGTAAGAGTGAGGCTACCTCCACACCTAAAAAATAACTGAAACATTTTAATCCCGCCACAGGGCGGAACTGAGGATAAGCCCCGTGAAATATCGGGGCTTTTATAAATTAAAGAGGTGAACCCCCATGAAAAGGAACAAAAACGCCGTCAAAGGCTTCACATTAATTGAGCTTGTCATAGTTATGGCACTTTTGGCCATACTTGCGGCCCTTGGCGTATATACCTTTGCCGGGGTTCGCTCCTCGGCCGCTGACGACGCCGCTTATAAAAAGCTTGACTCCATTGAGGACGCTTTTTTGTATTCCAGAACAACAAACGGCTATGATAACGACAAGGCCATTAAAAATGTTGATACTCTTGTGTCGGTCGAGGGCACTTATACAATTGACGCCAAGGACGACCACTACAAAATTGTTTATACAGAAAACAATAAGGACTACATAGCTGAAAACGACCTTTACAGCTATTCCAAGCCCGGTGACAGCGGCGGCGCCGAAGGCGGAGGAGGCTCCGGCGGCGGTGGCGGAGGGGGCGGCACTACAGACCCCGATAATCCGGATAAGCCAGATAATCCCGACAAGCCCTCAACCCCGGAAGAAGGTTTTATCATGGACTCTAACGATCTATATCTGAACACCGCTGAAGTCGCTGATAAACTCAAGGAGTTTTATGAGAAGAATGAAGGCAAGTATTCAAATTGGATAGATATGATAAAGGACTTTATTAAGGAAAACGATCTTGACATAAAAATAGAGTCCACAGAAAACAATATGGCCATGTACGAGTTTATCTCAAAATTCTACTATGACGGCTCATGGCCAACACTGCCTAAGGAATTGCTGACCAGATTCGGCTATAAGGAGGATGATATAATCTATATCCGTCCCACAATAGATTACCCTTCTTTATCACCAGATGATAAAACCATTATTTTGTATGCCAGTCCTAATAAGGATTTAGTGGATAACGGAACATTTACAAATCTGATTTTCCTTGGCGAGCGGAAACAGGATTCCGCCGGCAAATACTACGTAACGGGTACATGGTATTATAAGGGCAACAGTAATGTTCAAATCGCTCCCTATAACCAAAATCGCTACATTACGGAGCTTCTTGTGAAACAAAACTGGAAACCCGTTGAATTAGATATAAACATATAAGAGAGGAGGACGCTGAATGAAAAAAAATAAAAAGGGCTTTACCCTTATAGAGCTTATAGTGGTAATTGCAATTCTTGTGATTTTAGCGGCCCTTGCCCTCCCTCAATACGACAAAATGAAGGATGAGAGCAATCGCGTTGTCTGCAACTCCAATATAGAGGTGCTTACCAGGGCCTATCTTGCGGAAATAGCCATCCATCCAAATGAAAGCTCCGCTGAGGCCTACGCCAATGTCAAGGACGAAAATCCAAGCGCGAAGTGCCCCCTGGACAATGAGTATACTGTTACCTATGCCGATAACGGCGGAATAACAATTACCTGTCCCGAGCACGGAAATAAGTCAATAGGCGGCATTGATATTGAGACTGGGAAAACGTCTGCAGAGGTAAAGGATAACTACAAAGATTTGCTTGATGATGTTTACGGCATGACCGTATCACAGCTTACGGACTATTTTAAGGCCCTTGGCTATGATGCGCCTCCATTTACATATGTGAGCAACGACAATATACTTAGGTACCTTTATAATGATATTTACGGCGGCACATGGCCTGAAATGTCAAAGGACTTTTATAAGGACATGGGGTTGAAGGTCGGAGACAATCAGCTTTATATACGTCCCTATGCTGATGCTTCTGAATATTCTGACAGCTCTAAGGTATACGCGTTTGCCAGTGAAAACAATTCGCCGACCAGTCCCTGGAGAGCGCATATGGTTTATATAGACGGTACTTGGTATAAAAATAAGGACGGAAAGGGCTTTGCTTTAGGAGGAAAAGACGCAACCTACGACGCGATAAAAGGCAAAATCACTAGCGGTGAACTTGTACCTGCGAAATAACGGAGGTAAATTATGAAAAAGTATAAACGCGGCTTTACCTTCGTAGAACTTCTGGCAGTAATTTCCGTTTTGATAATACTCGCCGCACTTTTCATACCACGCTATCTTAATCTCCGCAGGGAAAGCAACAGGATTGTCTGCAACACCAATATTGATACTCTGGCCACCTGCTATAGAGCGGCCTCGGCCATGAATCCGGATGCTGATGCGAAGGAATTATTAGCGGGAGTGCTTGAGGATAATTCAGATATATCCTGCCCTCTTGGGTACAGCTTTATTACCGGCACACATGACGGCAGCCTGTTTATAATATGTCCCGAGCACGGAAATAAAAGCATCAGCGGCGCGGATCTTATAGTAAAAACAATCAGCGATGATATGTACATCAGAGTATACAGCATACTTTCAGACATATCCTCAATGTCAATAGGCGAAAAGCGGACGTATTTTGAGAACCTGGGCTATGACGCCCAAGACGAGTATATGTTTGAAAACAGCTTCATTTACGGCTATCTTATGGAAATGGAATATAACGAAAGCTGGCCTGTAATATCAGATGATTACGCTAAAAAGCATAAAACTCCTAAGGGTCTTACAATACAGCCCTATATCGGCAGCACCTCAAAGCCGGAGCATACGCTGTTATTTGCCGCAAAGGGCTCACAGCCTCCTGAAATGATTTATATTGACGGAACATGGTATTACAGAAACTCCCAGGAGGAAATTCCCCTGACAAAGAGCTACGACACAATAGTCAGAAATGTAACGGCCCTGTGGGAGCCTATACTGTAAATTTGAGGACGGTGATGTAATTGAGAAAAAATAAAAAGGGCTTTACCCTTATAGAGCTTATAGTGGTAATTGCAATTCTTGTTATATTGGCCGCCCTCGCCCTTCCCCAGTTTGGAAAGCTGAAGGAGGAAAGCGAGCGTGCCGTCTGCGACGCCAACATCAATACCTTTGCCAGAAGCTATTTGATACAGCTAGCTATTGACGGAGAGGATTCGCCCCAGACTGTACTTTCCACTGTCAAGGACGAAAACCCAAGCTTCAAGTGCCCTTCGGGTCAGGAGTACTCCACCAGGCTTCAGGGCTCCGTGCTTACAATATCCTGTCCGAAGCATGGACAGAGCATAGTCGGCAAGGACTTTGCCGCAAATGTCCAGGATGCCATTGACAATCTTTTAAAGGACCCTGACAGCGGTTTTACCATGACGCAGACCATTGACTCTACGGCTGATTTTGAAGGCAACCGTACCCAGAAAATTAAAGACGAGCTCAGCAAAATGGGCTTTTCAACAGCCGGAACTACATGGACGCTGTATGCATTAAACTCCAAAAATCTTACCTATGCCATTTGGTCCGAGCAGCAGATACCCTCCGGCGCTAAAAAGGGCGATGAAATGCTTGTCATAAGGTATAATGCCAATACAAATAAATATACGGTAGGAACCACAAAATTAACCGAGCGCACGCCGACGGGCGTGGGCAATGTTGACCCTTATCTTGCCCTAGACTTTGCCGACGGCTCATGGAACGAATATAAGGATATAGACCAGAGCGGGACTAAGGACAGCTACGAAAGCGCCTATGAGGTATATCAGCAGGCCCTTAAGGATATGGCCGCTAAAAACTGAATTATAAAGAGGGATACATATGTATCCCTCTTTTTTTATATGAACAGCCTTGCTAAGTTAGCGAAAATCATACAAACAGCTATGCCCATTACAGTTGGCACAAGGAATGAGACCGCCGACCATTTCCAGCTTCCCGTTTCCTTTTTTATCGTCATCATTGTTGTGGAGCACGGCCAATGCATAAGCGAGAACAGCATCATGCTTACCGCTGTTATCCAAGTCCAGCCGTTTGCAAGAAGCAGATTTTTAAGCTCCATAAGGCTTGACATGTCAGTAAGCACCCCGGTCTGCATATAGGCCATTATCATTATAGGTATAACAATCTCATTGGCAGGAAACCCAAGTATAAACGCCATGAGTATTACGCCGTCCATTCCCATAAGCCTTCCAATGGGGTCAAGGAAGCTGGAGCACGCGCTCAGCACGGAAACATTGCCGATTTTCAGGTTTGCCATAAGCCATATAACAATTCCGGCGGGAGCGGCCACGCATATGGCCCTTCCCAGTACGAATATGGTTCTGTCAAATATTGAGCGTACAACGACATCCTTAATCTTGGGGCGTCTGTAGGGTGGCATTTCAAGTATAAAGGACGACGGAACACCCTTCAGCACTGTTTTTGTCAGCAGGCTCGAAACAAGGAATGTCGCGGCTACCCCCAGCATAATAATCAGGCACAGTATAAGTGCGGACAGCACCGACTGGCCTATTCCCAGCACATAGCCTGTAAAAAACATCGTTATGATGGATATAAGCGTAGGAAAACGGCCGTTGCAGGGCACAAAGTTGTTTGTAATTATTGCCACAAGCCTTTCCCTGTCAGAATCTATTATTCTGCAGCCCGTAACTCCCGCCGCGTTGCATCCAAATCCCATGCATATGGACTATATAATTTTGTAAATATATAAACCCCTCATAAGAGGGGCTTATTTGTAATTTTACACATAACTCACCGCTTAGTACCAATAGCTCTTAGCTACTCCAAGACTCTCATAAATTTTAATTCTTTGATTACGTGTAACATCATATCCATAGGCGTCAAGGTACATATCTATTGCTTTCTTATAGTAAGGGGATCGTTGGCCTTTTGGATAGTCAATGCCGCTCTTAAGCTTATTTAACCTGCCTGATAAGTCCGCATACATTTCTACAGGCACAAAGTTTTCGACTATTTTATAGTTCTTGCTGTCGTAATAGCTTGTCGCAGGAGATGCAGAATAGTACGCAAACTCATTAGTCAAATCATCGGTTATCGCATACTCTTCTGTGTATCCCAACGAAGTCAAATACTCGTCAAACTTCGTTGTTTTCATTTTTGCGCTCAGTTCTTTATCCTTGTTAAGCTCCGCGTATTTCTCATATATATCGACGAAATCATCATAAGGCAGCCCATATTTTTGGTTAAGCTCCTTAGCGGCCTGCTGTCTTTCGTCTGTAAGCATAGATATTTCAGGTATGTAGTTTTCAGCATAAATAGCGTAAAGCTGATTTTCCTGTGAGAGCATACTTTTCGCTATATCGTTTTTCAGCTTCTTAATGTCCCTTATAAGAGCATTTTTCTCTTTAATAGGCATTTCCGATTCTAGTATTGAACGCTCTTGTTTAGTTAAATCACTTATCTGTTTCTGCGCCTTTGCAAATTCGCTCTCAACCTTTTCCTCCGGTGTCCTATATTCCGTTGGTAAATTTTCATCTATATCTCTATCATTGGACGCAGTCTCCAGCTTATCGGTTTTATCATAGAAACGGTCAAGATTGTAATTTGAATACGCGCTGTCTGTTGTAAGCCTGTTTTTAAATGGCTGCACAAAGCCCGTATCAAGCGAGTTCAGAAGTGTTTCCTGGTCATTGCTGCCTATATTCTTTCTTGATGTTAGCCCCTGTAAAAGATCACCTGCATACCCTCCGTAGCTGTCAATAAGATAGTCGACCTTCATAGGGCTTTCCAGCCATCCCGGGGCTACAGGCAGCGACTGCGCCGCGTTGGCTATTCCCATAGCTATTCCTGACGTATTTATATCGTACTGGTTTCGCGGTGAAACCTTTTCCAGGTTTGATGGAACTATTTTACCCCCATGCCAAGCTGTGTTTGTGCCAAGACGTGCAAAAGAACCCACAATATTATCTCCAAGAATGTCTGGCGGAGCTACGCTATTTAAAAGTGTTTCAAGATAACCGTCGAAAGCTGAAGGTAATGTATTATTTAGGCTGTCTCCGTTTTCTTCACTTTCATTAATAGCTCGTATAAATCTCTCAAAAGACGCACTGAATATAGCTCCAAACTCTCTTGATTTAGGAAGCCGTATAAATGTCTCGGCATATCCGTTTCCATCCTTTGGTCCTGACATGTTTGGAATAAGATAGTAATTATCTCTCACACCGTCCTTAACATCCTCCCAATGAGGATTATCCTTATTCACAAGATATAACAATAGTGTAGGAAGAAATACAGAAACCGCCGCTCTGGTTGTAGTCTGTACAGGGTGAGCTTTTATCTGTCTGAATGTTTTATCCATACCTTGTAGTCCAGCATTAAAATAAGGAACCCAAGCATTGGCCAATGTAGACAGAGTGGACGACCTGTTAAAGTTGACCGTTACGTCTGCCGCATTTAAAGAAGCCTGAAGCCTGCCCGCGTCAGTATTACCAAGCCTGTCAATGGTATTAAGATATTCGGCGTATCTAGGTATTTTTTCCGTGAACTCTCCCATACTTTCTATAGCTGTCAACGGAGATTTAAGAACGCCTAATGCCTTTTGTCCAAATGTTTTAGCACCCGGATTTACATTTGTTTCTGCCTTCTGATACATGTTTGAACCATAATACCCGTTCTGAGAACCGCCAAGAGCCTTATACTGGTTATACGTATCTGACCGTTTTGCTATCTCAACTAAAGCTTTTACATAGTTCTTCGTTGCCACAATAGAGTTTTTAGCTGTGTTATTAATTGTATATGTCTGCGCGTCACGCATAAGGTTTGTCATAAAGAACAGCGGGTTATATGTAGTTGTCATCGCTCTCATAGGGTTTGTTAATGCCCGTCCTATGCTTGCAAAGGTTTTATACCCTTTTGTATCCCCCAGCTTGCTGTCAAGAAAGTTATATGCTTCCCAAACATCCCGGCTTATTTTCATCGTCTGTGGCTTTCCATCATTGTAAAAGGTAATTTCATAATTTCCCTTGCTTATTTGTCGTGCTATATTTTTATCGACATTGTCCATAAATTCGCCTAATTCAATTTGTCCAGCATATTGACTGCTTGTATCGGTATCTATTAAAATACCGCTTTTAGCTGCTTCACCCGGAAGAACTTGAGCAAAGGAAAATATTTCTCTTGATATATCATTTTTTGTAGCAGCAGTAATTACCGAATTTATTTTTTGTGTAATAGCCTCGTCAAAGCTCAATACATCAGCCGTACTTCCCTTCGCTTTTCCTACTGCATTACTGCCCCTTATTTTTTTCCCACTCTTAACAGAGCCGCCGCCGGATACACCATCATCAACACGAAATGTCGGCACATAATATGGATACATTTTTTTCATGTTAAGATAATCGGCCTGACTCATTAAACCGCTGTCAACAAGCCAAGTCTGCATAAATGTATCAAGATAGTTTGAAATATTCTGCTGGTAGGTTACAAATTCGGGGTGCTGCTTCTCGTATTCAGCTACTATCTGCCTACTTTCATCCGCAGTGTGAGCCGTTACCGGTTTACCCTGAGCCTGGCGGTCAATGTTATGTTTTTCATGCCAGTAATCATTAAAAGCTGTAAGCTGTTCCTTTGGAACCTGTGAGGCTACATCAACAAAGGATAAATCACTTACCTTATTACCGTTAATATCATAAAGTCCTCGGGTTAAGACAGTATCAACAATACCACCTTTTTGCGCATATTTGTTTGTAAGAGCCGCTATATTTCTACCGTTTTCTCTTGTATCAACTTTGGCCATGCTTTCAAATGGCGCCCATCCTGATATAGTACCTTGGTACAGACTTTTGCTGCCCTCTTTTATCTGATTAACGGCCTCGAAGGTCTTTTGTACATCTGGGTTGATTATACCAAGATTATTATTTCCTACACTATTGCTTTTTTGTTCGGAATTGGGTACAATATTATTAGGTGATGTGTTGCCTGCTTTGACATCAATAGGTCGGGTTCTGAGTCCCGCTGAGATGTCAGAGTTTTGTGCACCGTCACCTTTATTTATTGTAATTATATTTCCGTTGATATCTACAATTTCATGTAGATAGTACGTGTTTGTGTTGGCGTTCCTTTTAACAATAGCTCCGACATAGCATTTTTCTCCTTTAAGAGACACCGGAGCGGCAAATAAATACGTATCATAAGACCTGCTTTTCCAATTTTCTTGGTAACCTATTTCTTTACCATATTTTAAAACCTCTGGTATGGCTGCAAATGCCGTTGCTTTATTTCTGCTATAACCATGCCTGAGACTACTCTTTACACCTCTTTTAGAAATATTTATTTCTCCAAAACCATCTCTTTTTATTGTCCCGTTTTTTGTTACATACTCCTTTACGAAATCCATAACCTGTTCGACTAAGCCCTTATCTGTTTTTGAAAATTCTTCTCCGGTAAGATTTTTTACAGCGTTCATTCCGGATAAGTTACTTATATTATTTCTAAGCTGCTCAACAACGGTGTTTCCCTTTGCCGCCTCTTTATCTGCGGTATTATAATCCACCTCATAATTGCCATTCTCATTTAATCTTATATCTTGAACATTTCTTGCTCCGTTTTCTGTTATCTTTTCATAACCATTAAGGAGGCTATCAAAAGCTTGGAGTTTTCTTGCTGTATCAGCGTCAACATATTCGCCGCCTCCGTTACGAACATCTGAATTAACCTTCTTCTCAATAAACTGTCTAAGCTGATTTTGATTAGGCTTATGGCCATATTCTTTGAATGCCTCGCTATACCATACTTCGTTATTAGAAATGCGCTGAGCCTTTTCAATAGTTCCACCACCCATATTTTCGGTTGTGTTGATAAGCTGTGTACCTTGTGGTCTATATTGTTTGTATACCTCAAAAATATCATTTATTGTTTTATTAAACAGTTTATCCCTGCCAGTTTTATACTCGGAGTATATTTTTTGAGCAGTTAAACCCTTTTGCTCTGCTGTTTTCTCTATAAAATTATAAGCCTTTACATCTGTGTCTGTTAGTATATTTGTGGGGTCAGAGCTATCAAACACCACTGTTTCTGTCCCGCCTATATTAGTGCTGTCATATATATTTTGTGTATTATCGTTGGCGGTTTCCGCACCTCCTACCATTGGCATACTATCAACAGATGGCGCCGCGTCCCATACGGAAGGCATTGCATTACCTTGGCTGTTATACGCGTTCAAATACTCCTCCGCGCTCATATTTCCGATATTAACGTTAGCATTAGCCGTGTTTGCGGAGTAGCCGCCGCTTTCCTGCGCAAAGGATTTCAGCGTTTTTCCTTCCATCTCCCGCGCCATATTCAAATGTTCCATATCCGAATATCCTGATACCATAGGCAAAACCTTGTTTGTTACAGTACCACCGGCGCCAAATATAAAACCGGATAATGCGCCCTGTATAACTGACTGTGAAAAGTCGTCCCAATCAAAGGCTTTATTATCTCCGCTCATCCTGTCTGCAGCATAATTCATTATACTGCTTAAGCCTTCCTCGCCGCCCTCGGAGGCCATTTGTTTAAGTATGCTTGAAAGCACTTTAACGTTGTTAGAGCTAACTATATCTAACAGGTTATCAAGACCTATCTTTTCAGTTACACCCTCAATAACACCGCTTAACACCCCTCGGCTGAATGCGTCTCCTGCGCTTACTCCCTGATTGGATAGCTCATTAGCCTTCTGACCTGCCGCTTTTGCGCCCATCATAATAAGAGTCGCCGTAGGGTTAAAGCCTGTCATTCCCATTGTGGTCAGATTATCCCCAACAGATATAGCAGCCTCGGCAAACTGTAAAGGCAGCCCGGACAGACCGTTTGTAGCTTCCTTCCGCAGTTGTTCCGCGCTGGCCATAAACTCGTTAGCGTCTGTCATATCGGCTGCTTTGTCTCTCAGGCTGTCAGCAGCGGCATATATGCCCTCTATGGCCGTACTGTATTTCTTGTATTCATCAGATGTTGAAGGATACCTGTCCCTTTCCAGCATAAGCGCGTCAAGGGTTTCATTGTAGCTCATTAAGGCATTTCTATATGCTGCTTCATTTGCGGCAGACTGCTTGGCCGTAGCCTTTAAGCTTTTATCTGTTCCTATCATACTGTCACCTATAGAACTCGTGGCATTATAAATTCTGTTTCCAAGCCCTCCGTTCTGTTTAGGCGCTGTAGAAATTGCCGGAAGTTCCATTGAAGAATTGGCCCAGACCTCACTCGGATTAAGCCCTTTTTGCATGAATTTATCTTTAAACGACATTTCAGCGGGCTTAGTGTTCGGGGTATACGGGATTAAATTTCCTACACTTGGCAGTGGTTCAGGCCCAATAGCTGAACTACCTACCATTGGCAAAGCTTCTGGTGTGTATGCTTCAGGTGAATATTTTAAGTATGCTGCATTAGCCCTGTTATTCGCCACAGTTGCCTTTTTAATATTAGAAGAACCCGGTGCAGCCCTTAAAGCTGAAATATCATCCGGACCTGTCCACTGAGTTGGTCCGATTTGCTTTGGAGTGCTGTTATACATATCAGGGCTGTTTTGTGCAAATACCCTGCTTGCCTTTTCAGCGGCAAGACCGGCCCTCTGTGATACCGTAATCTTTGGTAAGCTTTCTACTTGGCCAACCTTAGGCATAGAAGAAGGCGTACCCGAAGATACGCCTGTTATTTTTGGTACATTTACAGCATTATTAAAAGTTTGTTTTATAAAGGTATTATTTGCAGCTTCTAATCTCTTTTTTCTTTCCTCATCGTCTTTTCTTCCTATAGAAACATAATACGCCATTTAATTCCCTCCTATCTTTAAAGTAAATTAAAAATAGGACCGGGAGCAAATCCTACTTTAAATCCTCCATCATTCGGTAGTCCTAATTTTTTTGCTATCTCTGTTTCATCTATATCAGAAGTTGCTGACGACCTACCGCTTGATGACTTCTTAGCATTTGACAGCAGAAGGCTGTTAAGCTCTGCCTGCGACATTTGTTTTATGTAGCTTGCGTCTGTGCCTGTAAGACTTTCGTATAAATCCCAGTCACCTACTGTCTGGGCATATTTTATTAGTTTTTCTGTTTCTTCTGCCTGTGCCGCCTGTGCTGAAAGCATACGGTTATATTCTAATTCGGCGTTATATCTTGCCTGTTCAGCCTGCCACTGTGTCCTTGCAAAGGCCATTTCCTGTACCCATTGATTATATGACTGTTCTGCCTGTGCCGCCTGCATTTGCAGTGTTATAGAGTTCTGTGCCATCTGAGCGTACATATTAGCAGCTTCCATATTTCCTTCTGCTATCGCATTATTCTGCGCTATTTTAAGCTGATTAACGGCGTTTGTAAGTGTTCCGGCTGTATTGTTGTAGTTCTTCATATAATCGCTTTCTAAGCCTGCTAAGGTGCTTTCAGCAATACCACCATTAATACCGGCTGCCTGCATTTGCGCCGGCATATTAAGTCCTGCAAGCTTATAGTTGATATAGTTTGCCCTCTGTTCTTCTTCAGCCTGTTGCTGAAGCTCCTTTATCTGTGAGGCGTAAGCAGCGGCTAAAGCGTCATTACGCTGGTCCACAGCGTCCTGATAGCCCGCATATGCTTCATCCATTTTTGCCTGAATGTCCTCGGCTGTAGGTCCTTTATATCCATAATCAGCATTGCCATAATTAGCGTATATATCATCCATATTAGGACCTTCAACACCATAGCCTCCCATAATACCGCCCTGGCCTGCAAAGCCCGTGCCCTTGTCATATGCGTTTGTTATACCATTTCCCTGATAGTCAAGTCCGGCGTAGGGGTTTCTGTAGTCCATGCCGTCACGTCCGCTTAAGAATGAAAGGTTCATGTTGGTTTGGTCATACATATTGCTAAATTGATTATCACTTGTATACCTTCCTCCGTCAGAGCCGTTGCCAAATCCCGAATAACGTCCGTCTCCAAGAGATGTTGAACCATAGTTATACCCGTCACCCGACAACGAGCCTGTTCCGTATGTAGATGAATACGCTAAAGAGGAACCGTTTGCAATCTGCCCAGAAGATATAGCGTCTTTAAGCGCCTGTGATTGATTTGTAGCATTTGAGTATGTTGTTTTCATACTTCCGTCAGGCTGTCTCCATGTAAAAGCAGTCTGTCTTGTTGTATAATATCCCTCAGGGTCTGCGTAGCCTTTGGGATTATTAACGTCGTATTTAAGGCTTTGAGAAAGGCCTCTTATATCATCATCAGATGGATTATATTTCGCTCCGCTGTTTCCTCCATCTTGCCCTATTACATAGTTATTGGGAGACAAACCATTGCTTCCTGTGTTTCTGTAATTAGCAATGTCATTATCTGTAAGACTACTGTAAATAAGGCCCTCCCCCTTTATTTTAGCGTCCCTCTGTGCGTTATATCCGTCAATGACGTCCTGGCTTTCGCCCCTTCTGACAGCGTCCTGTATCAAAGCCGCATAGTCTGTGTTCTTATCATATGAAGGAGAGCTGCTACCTCCGGAGCTTACCGAACCGGAATTACCTTTTTTGTTGGCTTCCCTATCGCTTCTTGTAACGGTTATTGAGTTTCCGCTGTTACTGGAACCCGAAGAACTGCTTGATTTCTTCTTAGTTGTATTAGTTAATGAATAGGCCATTTTGTCGCCTCCTTAATTCTTTCTGGCAAGTACCACAAACACCCTTACCATATCCTCCGACAGGTTAAGGGCTCTAACATCAGCGAAGCAGCCCTTATTAATAAGCTCCTGTATTGCCGCTTTTCCCCACTCAGGCACTTCGTCTATTGTGTTGTATCTTTTCTCCATGTTCCTTTCTACCTCCTGTTTAAACCATTCCCAATCCATACCGCCCTTGATATACCGCTTATCTATGAGTATTCTTGGGCAGTTCTTTTTCGTCCAGTCATAATGTCGCACCATATCCTCAACAGATAAATTCAGTTCCTTCAGCTTATTGGCCGTAAACATAGCTGCGTTCCTTAATGCCTTTTCCCTGTCTCCGCTTTCGCATATCTCTATGCCAACAGAAAAGCGGTTGCCATCCTTATTTCCGCAGTGCCATGCTTCCTCATTATCAGGTATGGCCTGTATTACTTCTTTATCATCCACAACATAATGCCACGAAGCGAGGCGGTTATTATTGGGATTATCCAGCCAGTTTCTTTCTCCCTGTGCTGTACTGTAGGGATTTCCCGTTGAATGAATTGTTATAAGGGATTTACGCCAGTCCCCGCCTGGACGGCAGCGGTGAGTTTTGGCAAGTAATTGCTGTATCATTTGCCATCACCCTTACTTATCAGGTTCCTGAACATCTCATATAAGCCTGTACTTGCAAGGCCGCTGAAAAGACCGCCTAAGAGTATTTCAGCAGTAAATGACCTGTTTATCCAGAAGTTCAATACAACGCCCAGCGCTCCCATTATAAGCGGTATGTACTGGTTGATTTTGTTATCCGGTATTACATTCTTTATTATGTAGCCTACGCAAAGACATATACCTACTATGATTGGTACTGCGTATTCTGTTAAAAAGCCTAAATCCATATGTATCACTCCTTATTCTCTAAATCGGTTATTCTGTGATTAATTACCTTTATTTGCTCCTCTACTACAGGCATTCGCCTTGCGAAGTTATTATGCTCCCTTACTTCTCGTGTCAGTTCTTCAAGCCTTGTAGACGTTACTGCCTGTGATTTACTGTTGGCTATCAGCACCCCGCACAGTGTTATTGTCCCAGTTATTAAAGCTACTATTATGCTTTCCATAGTCCCCTCCTAAATAAAGGGCGGATTGCTCCGCCCATAATATTAGCCGCCCTGCGGCCTTCTTGCCCTACGGCTTCTACGCCCCTACTCAATTATTCGTTTTTTACTTTGTAGAGGTTAAGGTTTATACCATCATCATGTAAATCTGTCTAAGCAGCTCACAATCGTTCTGCTTTCTTGGATTGTTAGGCGATACCTGTACTTTCTTTGTAGGTGTGTCAATATCTACTGTGTGATATGGTGTGTCTCTTGTGGCTGAAAGATATACAAAATCCTCACCCGCTCCGAATATGTCATATGTACGTCCGTTTACACAGGGCTTGCCGTGGTCGTTTGTAATTTCATCAGTTACGACAAACTTACCGTCTAAGCTTCCTGCCCTGTCCGGCCATTCGGTTGTTTTCAGCATTCCGGTCTTTGAGAGGTAGCAGAATACAACGCCGTCATCGGGAATAGGCGTTTTCTTACCGTCTTTGTAGGTAAACATATGGTGTCCGTCAAGTTCAATCGTTTTCATTTCAATTAGTTTTTTCATGTTAGTTCCTCCCTTAAAATAGTTGGTAATAAGTAATAAAAAAAGAGCTTTTCAGCTCTTGATTACGTGTTATAAAATTCCTTGTTCCATTAACTCCATTGTGTAACTGTCGATTGCCTCCTGCTGTAGTTCCTGCTGTGACTTTTGAAGGGCGGCGAGTATATCGGCATTGGTCGGCTGCGGTGCTAGTGGCTCTGGCTGTTCAACGTCTTCCCAAATGCCGTTTATATAGCGTTTACCTAGCAATGATGTGTCGTATGTGTCAATTGGTATTAAATTTGGCCTTACCGCCTCGGCACTTCCTGTGTCGGATATAACTGTACAAATGTTTTCTTCATTAATCTGTGCATATATCATTATTAACCCCTCCTTAGCAGAACTCTATGACTTGATAGGAATATGAACCGCCTGTTGCTTTTAGCGTTTTCAGTTGTGTTAATGAAAGGCTATCAACATATACACTTGAATATACACTATTTCCAAAGAATGCGTCGCCATCAAGTAAAACTATCATCTTATCAATATTCGTAAATCCGGCTAATTCTACCGTTGCACTATTTGCACCACTACTACTTGTAGTTACTTTCCCTCTCTGTATATGCTTTATCACTTTCGGTTGGGTTAATAATTCCTGCAACATTTCAACTACATTACTCTCAATACCCCCCCCCGGAAAATTCTC
>OHAS01000427.1_pt1 | contig 36519 bp, 34 predicted proteins | sample 1577131 | NCBI WGS metagenome assembly OHAS01 (sample SAMEA3541566, study PRJEB24748) | human gut metagenome | biome: human gut; feature: human-associated habitat; material: faeces | place: China | collected 2012 | reverse complement strand
TTCTATTTATTCTAGGGAAGAAAGTAGCAAAGAACGGTTTGATGTAACCATTAAGACTGATAAACACAGGAAATATAATCCATTTTACAGAATGACTGTACGACATCTTGGAAAAAAAGAAGGAAAGAAATTTGACTTGGTTGTTCTCGACCCTCCGGCGTTTACAAAAAGCTCGGCAACAGTAAGGAACGCTGAAAGGGGCTACAAGGAAATAAATATGAAGGCTATGAAGCTGCTTCCAAGGGGAGGGTATCTGGCAACGTGCTCCTGCTCGCATTTTATGCGTGACGAGCTTTTCAGAAAAATGCTTCGTTCAGCCGCGGAGGACGCTGGTGTTGAGCTTAGGCAGATAGAGGCAAGACAGCAGTCCCCTGACCATCCTATACTTTGGAATGTTCCGGAAACCGACTATCTAAAATTTTATATTTTTCAGGTGGTTTAAATATCAAAAATTTAATTTGTAGCTATTAAAATTATTTTTGTGAGTTTTTGATAAAATTTGTTTAAACTTCTTGTTTAATTTGTTTATTGGGGATATTGGATAAAATTCTGTCGGATGTTAAAATAAAAATGAAAAAACAAGTTCTTCGTAACTGACGGAAGCATGGGATAAACCATGGGGGAGCGGAGAATATATGGTTATTGTCGACCGTCTGGGCAGTTTTTATCAGCAAACAAGGGATAGAACTGTCCTTTTTTATTTGTGTGAACCGTTCACACAAATGTTATTTCCATTTTTACAATTAAATTCCGGAGGTAGATTTTATGAAAAAGGTAGCTATTATTATGGGCAGCGACAGTGATTTACCCGTTGTTTCCAAAGCTTTCAGCAAGCTTGACGAGTACGGTGTGCCCTATGAGGTGCATGTATTTTCTGCACACAGAACACCGGAGGAAACAAAGGCCTTTACTGAAAACGCGGCTGACAACGGCTTTGGCGTAATTATTGCCGCTGCCGGTATGGCTGCACATCTTGCGGGAGCGATTGCGGCAAACACAACTCTCCCTGTTATTGGAATACCCGTAAAAAATGATACATTAAGCGGCATGGACGCTCTGCTTTCAACTGTACAGATGCCTACAGGAATACCCGTAGCAACTGTAGCTATTAACGGAGCCGCCAATGCCGCTTTACTTTCTGTTCAGATACTTGCCCTTACAGAAAAGGAGCTTTCTGATAAGCTTAAAGCCGACAGAATTGCAAACAGAGAAAAGATACTTGCTAAAAATGCTGATGTTTCAGCCAAATACAGTAAAAACTAATTTCAATAACTAATTTTCAAAGGAGAAAATCAAAATGGAAAAAAAGGAACAGTTATACGAAGGAAAAGCAAAGAAAGTTTACGCGACAGAAAATCCGGATTTATATATTGTGTCCTATAAGGACGACGCTACAGCTTTTAACGGCGAGAAAAAAGGAACAATCGTCGGAAAGGGCTCAATAAACAACAGAATGACAAATATGCTCATGCAGGTACTTGAGAAAAAGGGAGTGCCTACACATTTTGTAGAGGAAATCAACGACAGGGAAACAATTGTGAAGAAAGTAAGCATTGTACCCCTTGAGGTTATAATCAGAAATATTTCGGCAGGCTCGTTTGCAAAGCGTTTCGGCGTTGAGGAGGGCATCGTTTTTGATGAACCCACAATTGAGTTTTCTTATAAAAACGACGAGCTTGGCGACCCTCTTATGAACGCTTACCATGCAATTGCACTTAAGCTTGCCACAAGAGAAGAAATTGAAGCGATTAAGAAAATGGCTTTCACCGTTAACGACACATTAAAGGAATATTTCTTAGGACTTAACATCAAGCTTGTAGACTTTAAAATTGAGTTTGGCAGACTTGACGACGGAACGATTGTGCTCGCGGATGAAATTTCACCTGATACATGTCGTCTTTGGGACAAGGATACAAATGAAAAGCTTGACAAAGACCGTTTCAGAAGAGATTTGGGCGGTACCGAGGAAGCGTATCAGGAAGTTATGCGCCGTTTGATGGGGGAATAATTATATGAGTTCACTAAGAGAAGAATGCGGCGTGTTCGGTATTTTCTCCAATGAGACCGACGACCTGGCGCCTATGACATATTACGGCTTATTTGCGCTCCAGCACAGAGGACAGGAAAGCTGCGGTATCGTTATAAACGACGACGGCCTGTTTACCTTCCATAAGGACGTAGGGCTTGTAAACGACGTTTTTACACCTCCGGTCATGGAGAAGCTTGGACAGGGGAATATGGCTGTCGGCCATGTGCGCTACGGTACAACGGGCAGCAATGACAGGGCCAACGCACAGCCAATAGTTGTAAACCATATTAAGGGCAGAATGGCGCTTGCCCATAACGGTAACCTTGTAAACTCAATAGAACTCCGTGAGGAGCTTGAGGAAAGCGGATGCATTTTCCATACGACAAGCGATACGGAGGTTATTTCATACATAATTACGAGAGAGAGAATTAACTGTTCATCTATAGAAGAGGCTGTTAACAGGGCGATGTACAAAATCAAGGGAGCGTATTCGCTTGTTATAATGTCTCCCTCAAAGCTGATTGCCGCAAGGGACGAAAGAGGCTTCAGACCCCTTTGCTACGGTCAGACGGAGGATGGGAAGTATATTGTTGCCAGCGAAAGCTGCGCCCTTGACGCAGTGGGCGCGACGCTTATAAGGGATCTTAAGCCCGGAGAGATTGTTGTTTTTGATAAAAACGGCGTGCGTACAATTGAGGACCACTGTGAAAAAGCAGAGCCTTCAATGTGCGTTTTCGAGTATATTTATTTTGCCCGTCCGGATTCCGTAATTGACGGCCACTCAGTTCACAACGCAAGGCTTAGGGCAGGCACCTTCCTGGCGCTTGAACATCCGGTTCAGGCTGATATTGTTATCGGCGTTCCCGATTCGGGAATTGACGCCGCAATCGGATACTCGCGCCAGTCGGGAATACCCTACGGCGTTGGCTTTATAAAGAACAAATATATCGGACGTACATTTATTGCAGCCGGACAGAAGTCGAGGGAGGATAAGGTTAAAATTAAGCTTAATCCCATTTCTGAAACGGTTAAGGGAAAAAGGGTAGTCCTTATTGACGATTCCATAGTCAGGGGAACCACAAGCAGAAGGATTGTTCAGCTTTTAAGAAACGCTGGAGCCAAGGAAGTACATATGCGTGTATCAGCCCCTCCGTTTACAAATCCCTGCTACTATGGAACGGATATAGACTCAAGAGAGAACTTAATTGCGAACCACCACACGGTGGAGGAAATCGCTGAAATAATCGGCGTTGACAGCCTTGGCTATCTCAATACGGAATATGTCAGCCTTCTTGCAGGAGGAAGCCACTGCGGCGGATTTTGCGCTGCTTGCTTTGACGGTAAATATCCTACTGAGATTCCCAGAAAACCGTCAAAAAGCAGATTTGAACAGAAGATAACAGAGGGAAAGAAGGCGAAAAAAGATGAAGAGCATGAGTGAGAGCTATAAGGAAGCCGGGGTTGATATTACAGCCGGTTATAAAGCTGTAGAGCTTATGAAACAGCATATTGCAAGGACTATTACAGCCGGCGCAGCGTCGGATATTGGAGGCTTTGGAGGCCTTTTCGAGCTTGATATTACGGGCATGGAAAAGCCGGTGCTTGTCAGCGGAACCGATGGAGTAGGAACAAAGCTTAAGCTTGCTTTTATAATGGACAAGCATGACACAATCGGTATAGACTGTGTGGCAATGTGTGTAAACGATATTATATGCTGTGGCGCAAAACCGCTGTTTTTCCTTGACTATATAGCCTGCGGAAAAAACGTACCTGAAAAAATTGCTGAAATTGTAAAGGGTGTAGCCGAAGGCTGCGTACAGTCAGGAGCGGCTCTTATTGGCGGAGAAACTGCTGAAATGCCGGGATTTTACGGAATTGACGAATATGACCTCGCGGGTTTTTCTGTGGGAGTTGTAGACAAATCTAAGGTATTTGACAACAGCAGTGTTACGGAGGGTGACGTAATAATCGGACTGCCCTCAAGCGGAGTTCACTCAAATGGGTTTTCTCTCGTAAGAAAGGTATTTGATATAGAAAACAGCGATATAACAAAGCCCGTTGAGGAGCTTGGCGGAAAGTCATTGGGCGAGGCGCTTCTTACGCCGACAAAAATATATGTAAAGCCTGTGCTTGCACTTTCAAACGAAGTTGTTATAAAAGCTGTATCTCATATTACAGGCGGCGGCTTCTATGAGAATATTCCCAGAAGCATACCTAAAGGCTATGGTGCTAAAATTACAAAGAGCTCAGTAAAGGTTCTTCCGATTTTTGACCTCATTGCAAAAGCCGGAAACATACCTGAAAGGGATATGTTTAATACATTCAATATGGGTGTCGGAATGAGTATAATTGTTGGAAAAGACGAGGCCGGCAAGGCGCTCGAGATACTTAAGGCTAACGGTGAGGAAGCTTATATTATCGGCGAGGTTGTTAAATCTGACGAAGGCGTTATTATTGCTTAACGGAGGACTCTCATGGAGAATAAGACAAAAATTGCCGTTTTTGTTTCCGGAGGCGGCACAAACCTTCAGGCATTAATCGACGCTGAAAAGGACGGTAAGCTTATAAGCGGAGAAATAGAGCTTGTCATTTCCGACAACCAGGATGCCTATGCCCTTAAAAGAGCGGAGGCAAATGGTATAAAAACGGCTGTAATAACGAAGAAAAAGGGAGAACAGTCAAAGTTTGAAGAAGAGCTGACAGCTGTTCTTGAGCAAAACAGAATAGAAATGATAGTTCTTGCAGGCTTTATGTGTATTTTAAGTGCAGATTTTACGTTAAAATGGCCTAGAAGAATTATTAATATACATCCGTCGCTTATACCTTCATTCTGCGGCAAGGGATGCTATGGGCTGCATGTCCATGAAAAGGCTTTGGAATACGGAGTGAAGGTTACAGGGGCAACGGTGCATTTTGTAAACGAGGTGCCTGACGGCGGAGAGATAATTTTTCAGAAGGCAGTAAACATAGAAGATGGGGATACCCCTGAAATATTGCAGAAAAGGGTAATGGAACAAGCTGAATGGATACTTCTTCCGGCAGCCGCAGAAAAAGTTGCCGGAGAGATTGCTGAAAAAGGAGAAGGCTATGGACATCTATAAAATAAATGATATGGGTGAACTAATAAAAGACAACGAATATGTAGGAAGAGGCATTGTAATTGGTAAAACACAGGACGGAACCAAGGCCGCAGTTGCATATTTTATTATGGGAAGAAGCGAGAACAGCCGCAACCGCATTTTTAAGGCAGAAGGAGAAAATATAACTATTTATCCTTATGATGCTTCTAAAGTTGAGGATCCAAGCCTCATTATCTATTCGCCAATCAAAATAGCTGACAACAAGCTTATAGTGACTAACGGTGATCAGACGGACACAATATATAATTTTGTAAAGACAGGCAAAACATTTAAGGAGGCCCTTGAAACACGCCAGTTTGAACCTGATGCGCCAAATTATACTCCGAGAATCAGCGGTATGCTGACCTTTAATGAGAATGATTTTTTCTATTCCATGAGCATTCTTAAATCAATGGATTCAGAAGGCAGTCAGTGTGCGCGCTATACATTCGATTATAAGCCTATGAACGGACTTGGACATTTTATTCATACTTATGAGTGCAATGGCAATCCTATCCCAACCTTCCAGGGTGAACCGGAAAGGGTCGCAGTATTGGACGATATAGATGAGTTTGCTAACAATATCTGGAATAATCTTAATGAAAGCAATAAAATTTCTCTTTATGTAAGATATATTGATTTGGAGGACGGAAGTATCCAGAGCGTAATGTATAATAAAAATCTTATGTGATGCCAATTATAAAGGAGAAAATATTATGAAAGAATTTGAACTCAAATACGGATGTAATCCAAATCAAAAGCCTTCAAAAATTTACATGGCTGACGGCAGTGACCTCCCAATTGAAATACTTAACGGAAGACCGGGATATATTAATTTTCTTGACGCATTTAACAATTGGCAGCTTGTTAAGGAAATTAAAGAAGCTCTTGGCATGTGTGCCGCTTCATCATTTAAGCATGTAAGTCCTACTTCTGCAGCAGTTGGGGAAAAATTAAGTGATAAGCTTAAGAAGGCATGCTTTGTAGACGATATTGAGGGACTTGACGATTCTCCTCTCGCATGTGCTTATGCGAGAGCCAGAGGGACAGACAGGATGTCCTCATTCGGCGATTTTATAGCGTTAAGCGACGTATGCGATGCTGTAACCGCCAAAATTATAAAAAGAGAGGTATCGGACGGTATTATCGCACCGGGTTATACTGACGAAGCGCTTGAAATACTTAAGTCCAAAAGAAACGGAAGCTATAATATAATAAAAATTGACGCTGATTATGTTCCAAATGAAATTGAGACAAAACAGGTTTTTGGCATTACATTTGAGCAGAAAAGAAATAACTTTAAAATAGACAGAGAGCTTTTAACAAACATTGTTACTAAAAATAAGGAGCTTCCTGAAGGAGCGATACGCGATCTCATAATAGCACTCATAACACTTAAATATACCCAGTCAAACTCTGTATGCTACGCTCAAGACGGACAGGCTATCGGTGTCGGAGCAGGACAGCAGTCGAGAATTCACTGCACGCGCCTTGCTGGCAATAAGGCTGATATTTGGCATTTGAGACAGCATGAGAGAGTAATTAGCCTGCCTTTTAAAGACTCAATAGGCAGACCTGACAGGGACAACGTAATTGACCAATACATATCTGATGAAGACAGTGACGAGCTCCTTAATAACTGGGATAAATTCTTTACAGCAAAGCCTGAGCCTTTTACAAAAGAAGAGAAAAAGGCTTACCTTAGCTCAATAAGAGGAGTTTCTCTTGCCAGCGACGCATTCTTTCCTTTTGATGACAATATTGAAAGGGCAAGAAGAAGCGGGGTAGATTTTATTGCTGAACCCGGAGGATCCGTGAGAGATGATATAGTCATTGACTGCTGTGATAAATACGGAATTGCAATGGCGTTTACGGGAATGAGACTTTTCCACCATTAATAGGAGGACATTTATATGAAGGTAATGGTTGTAGGCGGAGGCGGAAGAGAGCACGCCATAATCAAAAAGATAAAAGAAAATAAAAATGTAGATGTTATATATGCGCTCCCGGGAAACGGAGGAATAGCGGCAGACGCAGTTTGCGTAGACATTAATGCAAAGGATATTGAAGGGATTACAAAATTCGCTGAAGAAAACCTGGTAGATTATGCTGTTGTAGCTCCTGACGACCCGCTTGTACTGGGTGCTGTGGACAGCCTTGAGGCTGTTGGAATACCATGCTTTGGGCCAAGGGCAAATGCGGCCATTATTGAGGGAAGCAAGATTTTTTCTAAAAATCTCATGAAAAAGTACGGTATACCTACAGCCGATTATGAGGTCTTTGACAACGTCACAGATTCGCTTAGATATCTTGAAAACTGTAAATATCCTACAGTTGTTAAAGCTGACGGACTTGCCCTTGGAAAAGGTGTTATCATAGCCCAGACAAAGGAAGAAGCCGTAAAGGCAGTTCACTCAATGATGGAGGACAAGGTTTTTGGTGACAGCGGAACAAAGATTGTAGTTGAAGAGTTCTTGACCGGCCCCGAGGTATCGGTGCTGTCATTTACAGACGGAAAAACAATTGTACCAATGATTTCCTCAATGGACCACAAAAGAGCGCATGATAACGATGAGGGCCCAAATACAGGAGGTATGGGAACAGTTGCTCCAAACCCCTATTATACAAATGAAATAGCCGATGAATGTATGGAAAAAATATTTATTCCCACAGTCAACGCTATGAATGCTGAGGGCAGGACATTTAAGGGCTGCCTGTACTTTGGACTTATGTTAACGTCCGACGGCCCAAAAGTAATCGAGTATAACTGCCGTTTCGGGGATCCTGAGACTCAGGTTGTTTTACCGCTTCTTGAAAGCGATCTGTTGACTGTAATGCAGGCTGTAACAAACGGAGCTTTGGCTGAAACAGAGGTTAAGTTCAGTGATAAAAGTGCGTGCTGTGTAATCATTGCTTCAAAGGGGTATCCGGTTAAATATGAAAACGGTTTTGAAATTATTCTTCCGCAAACAGATGAAAACGGAGTTGTTTATGTTGCCGGAGCAAAAAAAGATAATAAAAAACTGCTTTCAGCAGGCGGACGTGTTCTTGGTGTGACTGCGACGGCATCAACCCTTAAGGAGGCCGTAGACAAGGCGTATGAGCTGACGGCTAAGGTTAAATTTGACAACGGCTTCTGCAGAAGCGACATAGGAAAACGTGCACTAATGGGAAAGTGAGGCTTCACTATGGTATACAGAATTTATGTTGAAAAGAAAAAGGAGCTTGCTAATGAGGCTAAGTCCCTTTTAAGCGATATAAAAACTTTTCTTGGAATAGACAGTATAGATGACGTACGAATTATAAACTGCTACGATGCTGAAAATATTGACAGTGAACTTTTTGAGTACTGCAAAAAAACTGTATTTTCAGAACCCCAGCTTGACAACATTTTTGATACGGTTGATTTTGGGGAAGCAGCTGTATTCGCTGTAGAGTATCTTCCTGGTCAGTTTGACCAGAGAGCAGATTCTGCCGCGCAGTGTATTCAGATTATATCACAGAAGGAAAAACCGATCATAAAGACTATGAAGGTCTATGCGCTTTATGGAAATCCTAATAATACAGATATAGAGAAAATCAAAAAGTATGTTATTAACCCCGTTGAGGCAAGAGAAGCAAAACTAGATAAACCTGACACTCTTAAGGTTGAGTATTTTATTCCTACAGAGATAAAAACACTTGATGGCTTTAATGAGCTTACTGTAAAGGGACTTGAGAGCTTTATTATTGAAAATGGCTTTGCTATGGATATAGATGATATAGCCTTTGTACAGGATTATTTCAGAAGCGAAAAAAGAAACCCAACAATCACAGAATTGAAGGTTATTGATACATATTGGTCAGACCATTGCAGACATACAACATTCCTCACAATAATTGATGAGGCAGAGTTTGAAGATAAGCTTGTTAAAGAGGCTTATGAGGAATATTTGGTTGATAGAGAGGCAATAGGAGATAAAAAGCCTGTATGTCTTATGGACATCGCCACAGTTGCCGTTAAAGTGCTTGGAAAAGCAGGAAAGCTTGAAAAGCTCGATAAATCTGAAGAGATAAATGCATGTTCCGTAAAAGTCGATGTAAAGGTCAATGGACAGAAGGAAAAATGGCTTTTAATGTTTAAAAACGAAACTCATAATCATCCTACTGAAATTGAACCATTCGGCGGTGCTGCCACATGTATAGGCGGAGCTATAAGAGACCCTCTTTCCGGCCGTTCATATGTATATGGAGCAATGAGAGTTACAGGCGCGGGCGACCCGCTTAAGCCGATAAATGAAACAATAGAGGGTAAACTGCCCCAGCGTAAAATCGTAACAACAGCAGCAGCCGGATATGCTTCCTATGGAAACCAGATTGGACTTGCGACAGGAATAGTTGACGAGATTTATCATCCGGGATATATTGCTAAAAGAATGGAAGTAGGCGCGGTAATTGCAGCGGCCCCTATTGAAAATGTCAGAAGGGAGAGGCCGGTTGACAGCGATATCGTAATTCTTCTGGGAGGAAGAACAGGGCGTGACGGCTGCGGAGGAGCGACAGGTTCTTCAAAGGCTCATGATGTTAAATCCTTGGAAAGCTGCGGCGCAGAGGTTCAGAAGGGCAATGCTCCTGAGGAAAGAAAGCTGCAGAGACTTTTCAGAAATCCTGAAGCTTCCAAGCTCATAAAACGCTGTAACGATTTTGGTGCAGGCGGAGTTTCCGTTGCTATAGGAGAGCTTGCGGACGGACTTGAAATAAATCTTAATGCTGTACTTAAGAAATACGACGGCCTTGACGGAACAGAGCTTGCAATAAGCGAGTCGCAGGAAAGAATGGCTGTAGTTGTTGCTAAGGAGGACGTTAATAGGTTTCTTGAGCTTGCTGAAAGTGAGAACCTTGAGGCATCTGTAGTTGCCGAGGTTAAAGAAAATCCACGTCTCATAATAAAATGGAACGGAAAAGATATAGTAAATATATCAAGGGAGTTCCTTGATACAAATGGTGCCGAAAAACATATAACAGTTAAGAATGTTCATCCGGCAGAATGGGAAAAAGACACTTCCGGTTCATTCCCTGAGCTTTACTGTGAGCTGGCTAAAGACCTTAATATATGCTCAAAGAGAGGGCTTTCTGAACGATTTGACTCTACAATTGGAGCGGGTTCCGTACTTATGCCGTTTGGCGGTAAATACCAGATGACTCCGGTTCAGGCTATGGTTCAGAAAATACCGGTGCTTGACGGAGAAACATCGACATGCTCACTTATGAGCTGGGGATTTAATCCTTATATTTCAGAAAGAAGTCCTTTTCATGGGGCGTATCTTGCGGTTGTAGAATCGGTATCAAAGCTTATCGCATGCGGAGCAAAATTTGAGGACGTATATTTAAGCTTTCAGGAATACTTCGAGAGGCTGGGAAATGACCCTGAAAAATGGGGAAAGCCCTTTGAATCACTCCTTGGAGCATACAAAGCACAGAAAGAGCTTGAAATAGCGGCTATAGGCGGTAAGGATTCCATGAGCGGAACTTTTGAACATATACACGTTCCTCCTACTTTAATTTCCTTTGCCGTAACGACGAGTGACATTAAATATATTATATCAAATGAATTCAAACAGGCTGGACATAAGGTGGTTCTTATAAAGCCTGATGCAGACGATAATGGACTTCCTGTTACTGAATCGCTTAAAGAGGTATTTGAAATTGTAAGCGCCCTTACTGCAGAAGGAAAAGTTTGTGCAGCATATGCAATCGGATACGGCGGAGCTGCTGAAGCTGTTCTTAAAATGGGAATAGGAAATATGATAGGCTTCAGATTTGAAAGTCTGGTTCCTAAAAATCTTATATTTGAGTATAATTACGGCGGCTTCATACTTGAGCTTACTGACGATACCAATATTGGAACAACACTTGGCTATACAACTATAGACCCTGTTATTGACTACAAATGCGATACGGTACTTCTAAGCAGGCTCGTAAAGGACTATGAGGATAAGCTTGAAAGCGTTTATCCATGCAATATACCTGCTGAAAATAAGGACATTAAGAAGTTTGAGTATAAGGCAAGCTCATATCCAATGCCAGTAATTAAAACTGCACGTCCGAGAGTGCTTATTCCTGTATTCCCAGGAACAAACTGCGAGTACGATTCGTCGAAGGCTGTTGAAAGAGCCGGGGCAGAAGCGGATATATTCGTTATAAATAATCTTACACCAGCCGGCATATCCGCATCGGTAAAAGCATTTGCGGCTAAAGTCAGCCAGTCACAGATTATATTTATACCAGGCGGCTTCTCCGGTGGAGACGAGCCTGATGGTTCGGGAAAATTTATTACTGCCTTTTTCAGAAACGGCGCGGTTAAAGAAGAGGTAACAAAGCTTCTCGAAGACAGAGATGGACTTATGTGTGGAATTTGCAATGGATTTCAGGCACTTATTAAACTTGGGCTTGTACCCTATGGAAAAATTATTGATACCGATGAAAGCTGCCCGACATTAACCTTTAATACAATAGGCAGACATCAGTCAAAAATAGTTAGGACAAGAATAGCTTCAAATAAATCGCCATGGCTTATTAACACAAATGTCAATGATATCTATTCAGTGCCTATTTCCCATGGAGAGGGACGTTTCCTTGCTTCAGACGAGGTCGTTATGAAGCTTGCTGAAAACGGACAGATAGCAACGCAATATGTTGATTTAGACGGAAATCCGACAAATGACATACGCTATAATCCAAATAATTCTGTTTACGCAATTGAAGGAATTACTTCTCCTGATGGACGTGTAATAGGCAAAATGGGACATTCCGAAAGATGGAATGACGGCCTGTATAAAAATGTTCCAGGAAATTATGACATCAAAATGTTTAAATCAGCCGTTGAATATTACAAATAAAATAAGTGTTATAGTGTGCCTCAACCTTGAGGCACACTTTTAATTTACGCGTTATTTTTGTTATAATTTTCCCTTAGACGCATATATTCCAGTAAGGAGGGATAAGTATGCTTAACAGGAAGTACAACAGAATTTTTATTTTGCTGAATGGCAGAAATGAAGGCGTAGGAATGAATTTGAACGGAAGCTGCGATATAGAAATAATTAACGGTACCGGAAAGCTTTATGCTTATGTGGGAGGTATGGGAAGGCTGAAGCCTAAAAGGCGTAAGCTTTACCTGCTTTCAAGCGGTATAATGGGTACTACTGCTGTGGCGGCTGGGGAATTTGAAATGAAAGGAAGCAACGCCGTACTGGAGACAGGCTTTGACCCAGACAACGTGTTTGGAAGCGGAATGACAATCGAGGGTATAAATGCAGCTGCAGTATGGAATTCAGACGAAGGCCCGCTGAGAGCTGTATTAGACGGGTATGTTTCACAGAAAGTAAACTGGATGAAAAACCTTGAAATATACGGAGAGAAGAAAGTAAAAAGAGAGATTAAGAATGAAACGGTGGAAAAATTTAAAACTGCTGAAGAAATTGAAGCTAAGATATTAAAAACCACTGAAGCAAAAGAAGATGAAAACGAAGCCGTTGAAGCTACTTTACAAGCAGCAGAAGCCGCCGTGCTTGATTATGCACCGCATGATACCTTTAAGGTTATTGCCGAAAGATTTAGACGAGAGCTTGATATGCTGGATGAAATGGGAATAGTTGATAAATCGTTTATTTTGGGCAGCGATAAGCAGGAAGCGGATAATAAAAATACTGTTAAAGAAGATGAAAAACCAAAAGTTGCAGAAAATATAATTAAAAAAGATGAACAAATAAAATATCAGGATAAAAATATGTCCGAGGCGGACATGTTATTTTATAAAAATGATAAGCTTACAGCTGGCGGAGATACCGAGTGGATTAAAATAGATTACAGAGAAGGCTATTTTATACCAAACGCAATAAATGACCTTAGACTGTTATTTGTAAGAAATGGGGCACGCAGAGGCAGACATATGATAGCTGGCAGGGCCGACGACAAATATTACATAGGCGTACCAGGAAATGAGAAACAAAGAAAATCTGCAAATGAAAACGGTTTTTACGATTTTTTAACAATAGGAGATATGAACGGCTCAGGCTACTGGATAAAAAAAGTAGACTAATATTAACCACACTGACAGACGGATAATAACCGTCTGTTTTTTATATTATCAAAACCTCTGTTTTTTTAGCCGATTTTGTGATAATATATTATTCAAAGATTTACCTTAAGGAGGACATAATATGGATATAAAATTTGCAGATCGTATGGGACACTTTAAAGATGGTATTTTTACTGTCCTCAACGCAAAAAGAATTCAGATGATAAATGAAGGCAGAACTGTATATGATTTTTCGGTCGGAACACCTGATTTTAAGCCAGAGGACGCTGCGATGGAAGCGCTTAAGGAAGCTGCAAAGGATCCTAACAAATTTAAATATGCCATTACTGATTTACCTGAACTTACAGACGCGGTAATACAATGGTATAGGAACCGCTATGGGGCTGAAATTAAGGCTGATGAGGTTACCTCTGTAAACGGTTCGCAGGAAGGACTTGCGCATATAGGGCTTGTACTCTTTAACCCAGGTGATATATGCCTTGTGCCCGCACCATGTTACCCTATATTTGAGATAGGTCCATTCCTTTCAGGAGCTAAAATCGAGTACTACCATCTTAAAGAAGAAAATAATTATGAACTGGACTTAGACAGCATTCCGGAAGATATTGCTTATAAGGCAAAGGCAATACTGGTATCTTATCCGGCAAATCCTGTTTCAGCTTCCGTAAACCCTGAGTTTTATCCAAAACTTATAGCATGGGCTAAAAAATACAACGTTATTGTTATCCACGATAACGCCTATTCGGAAATGACATTTGAGGGATATGAAGGTACATCTTTCTTAAGCTTTGAAGGCGCAAAGGAAGTAGGGGTGGAATTCAACTCACTTTCAAAGGCATATAATCTTACCGGTGCAAGAATCTCCTTCTGTATTGGCAACAGCAAAATTATTTCTGAATTTAAGAAGCTGCGTTCTCAGATTGACTACGGCGTATTTCTTCCTATCCAATATGCAGCGATAGCGGCATTAAAGAGCACTATGGATAACATTGAGAAAAACAGAGAAGAATACAGACGCCGCCGTGAGATTTTAAGTGAAGAATTCGGTAAAGCAGGACTGCCTGTAAAATTGAGTACAGGAAGCATGTTTATGTGGACAAGAATACCGGAAAAATATACGGATTCCAATGCTTTTGTTATGGAGCTTATGGAAAAAACAGGCGTTATTGTTACTCCGGGCTCTGCGTTTGGTGAAGACGGAGAAGGATACATACGTATTGCGCTTACAAAAAGTATTGACGAAATAAAAGCGGCTGCAAAGGCTATAAAAGACAGCGGAATGTTCGCATAAAAGTTGGTGATTTAATGGCGCAAACAACAAAAAGGGCTTTGGCTGCATCTTTGAAAAAGCTTTTATCAAAAAAGCCCTTGGATAAAATAACAGTTTCTGATATAACAGATGACTGTGAGGTAAACAGACAAACATTTTATTATCACTTTAAGGATATATATGATTTAATTGAGTGGATATATACCAGTGAATCATCTAAAGCAATAGATGGAAATAATACGTATAAAACATGGCAGAACGGATATGAGAGATTGCTTGAATATGTTTTGGAGAATAAGGACTTTGTTTTAAATACGTATCACTCAGTCAGCCGGGAATATCTTGAGCGGTTTTTGTATGAGGAGGCCTACGACCTTCTTTACTCAGTAATTGAGGAAATTTCGGTTAATACCCATATAAGAACAGAAGATAAGGAATTTATAGCTCATTTTTACAAATACGCGTTAGTTGGCCTTATTGTTGATTGGATAGATAAGTCAATGAAGGGAGATCCAAAGGACATAGTATATAAAATGAGTATAGTGATGGAAGGCTCAATACCAACTGCAATAGAAAGATTCCAAAGAGTATGAACCAAACAAAACTTGTATTTTGTCTGGAATTTATTCAAGTTAAGAGCTTTGTCAAAATTTTTGACAAAGCTCTTTTTTTGCATATTGTTAAATCCTCTGAAAAAATGTAATTTATCATTATAAAATAAATTCCAAGGAGGAGTTAATATGTATTACAGCAACGGAAATTATGAGGCATTCGCACGTCCGGTAAAGCCGGAGGGAGTAGATAAAAAATCAGCGTATATTGTAGGCAGCGGTCTCGCATCACTCGCGGCGGCCTGTTTCCTTATAAGAGACGGACAGATGAAGGGAGAGCATATTCATATACTTGAAGAGCAAAGCCTTCCAGGAGGAGCATGCGACGGAATTAAGGATCCCACTAAAGGATTTATAATGAGGGGCGGCCGGGAAATGGATAACCATTTTGAGTGCCTTTGGGATTTATTCCGTTCAATTCCATCAATTGAGACAGAAGGGGTAAGCGTTCTTGACGAATATTATTGGCTAAATAAAAAAGACCCTAATTATTCATTATGCCGCGCGACTGTTGAACGTGGAGAGGACGCGCATACTGACGGTAAATTTGCTCTTTCTGATAAGGCGGCTCTTGAAATAATGAAGCTTTTTATGACGCCCGATGAACAGCTTTATGATAAAACAATAGATGATGTATTTGATGAGGAGTTTTATAAATCTAATTTCTGGCTTTATTGGCAGACAATGTTTGCATTTGAAACATGGCATTCGGCACTTGAGATGAAACTTTACATTCAGCGATATATACATCATGTTGGAGGACTCCCTGATTTCAAAGCGCTTAGATTCACTAAATACAATCAGTATGAGTCTCTTATTCTTCCTATGGTAAAATATCTTGAAGCACATGACGTCAGATTTGAGTACGGAACGAAAGTGACTAATGTAAAATTCGATATTAATAATGGAAAGAAAGCGGCAAAACAGATAGTATGTGTTAGAGATGGAAAGGAAGAATTTATAGACCTTATAGAAGATGACCTTGTATTTGTAACAAACGGAAGCTGTACAGAAAGTTCTGCCTATGGAGATCAGAACAGCGTCCCTGAGGTTAAGGTTAAAGACGGTGAGGGTGCATGCTGGGATTTATGGAGAAATATAGCTGAGCAGGATCCATCTTTTGGAAGACCAGAAAAGTTTTGCACTAATATTGAAAAGAGTAATTGGGAGTCAGCTACTGTAACAACTCTCGACGATAAAATTCCGCCTTATATTCAGAAAATATGTAAGCGTGACCCATTCAGCGGGGGAGTTGTTACAGGAGGAATTGTAACTGTTAAAGACTCATCATGGCTTATGAGCTGGACTGTAAACCGTCAGCCTCAGTTCAAAGAACAGCCTAAGGATCAGCTTTGTGTATGGGTTTACGGCCTTTATACGGACCGACCAGGTGATTTTATAAAGAAGCCTATGAGAGAATGTACAGGTATGGAAATAACTGAAGAATGGCTTTATCATATAGGAGTACCCGAAGAACAGATACATGACATGGCTGCAAATTCTGCAAACACAGTTCCGGTCATGATGCCTTATATAACAGCCTTCTTTATGCCACGCACAAAGGGTGACAGGCCTAATGTAGTGCCTGATGGCAGTGTAAACTTTGCTTTTCTAGGCCAATTTGCCGAAACCCCGAGAGATACGATATTTACAACTGAGTACTCTGTGAGAACAGCAATGGAAGCTGTATATACTCTTCTTGATATAGACAGAGGAGTGCCTGAGGTATATGGTTCGGCATATGATGTAAGATGCTTGCTTGACGCTACTTCAAAGATGATGGACGGCAAGAAAATAACAGACATTAAACTTCCTTTTGCAGCTAATATTGCAGCTAAGAAAATACTAGGGAAAACGGAAGGTACTATAATTGAGGAGTTATTAAAGAGATATAATTTAATATAAAAATAAAGGCCGTACGGCCTTTATTTTTTTATCCTTGTTCCTGTTCTGCCATTAATTCCGTCTCTGGCCTTATTAAGATGAGTTATTATTGAGGTTCTGCCTTGTTTGCTCTCCGCAAATTCTACTGCCGCCTGAACCTTAGGAAGCATAGAACCAGCCGCAAAATGCCCCTCGCTTATATACTTCTTCATTTCATCCACAGAAACCTCATGGAGCTCCTTTTGATTTGGCTTATTGAAGTTTACCGCGACGTTTTCAACAGCGGTAAGTATTACGAGGCAGTCTGCGTCTAAATTCTTGGCCATAAGACAGCTTGCAAAATCCTTATCGATTACTGCGCCCACACCTCTTAAATGATTTCCTTCCGCATGTACTACAGGTATACCGCCTCCTCCGGCAGCTATAACAACATTACCGTCATCAATCAGAGATTTAATTACATCAAGCTCAACAATTTCTACGGGCTTTGGAGATGCAATAGTTCTTCGATATCCTCTTCCAGAATCCTCTGTTACTGTATATCCAAGTTTTATAAGCTCTGAAGCTTCATCTTTACTCATAAAACGGCCTATTGGTTTGGTAGGGGAAAGAAATGCGGGATCGTCTTTGTCTACTACAACCTGAGTTATAAGTGTGCATACGCCTTTTTTAATTCCTCTGTCAAGAAGCTCTTCCCTAAGAGCGTTTTGAAGGTCATATCCTATATAGCCCTGACTCATGGCATCACAAACCGACATGGGAATAACGGGAAGGTCAGGCTGTGTTTTATGCAGCTCACCCATAGCTATATTTATCATTCCAACCTGGGGACCATTGCCATGGGACAGTATTACTGTGTTTCCATCCTCAATGAGATCAGCGATGACCTTAACTGTTTTTTTGACATTTACCATTTGCTCAGGTAATGTATCGCCTAGTGCATTTCCGCCAAGTGCTATTACTATTTTTTTCATATTAATCACCTCTAACGTTCAACGGAGTGCCTTGTATCAGCCAGGCACTCCGTTATGCGGTTAATTATTTCTTTTTTGATTATTTTTTTATTCGTTCTGGAGCTTCACTAAGCTTCTTAAGCATTTCAACTGGATTTTCAACTTTAGCAAGGAATATCATAGCCGCAATAATATATGGCTTAAAGCTTGCTTCCTTGTAAAGCGGAACTCGGTATCTGTCAAATACAGACTCTGCAACTTCTCCTGACTCACAGCTTACTCCGGTTATATCGGCTGGGAGACAGTGAAGATATAAAGCCTTTCCGTCCTTAGTAAGCTTCATCATATCTTCTGTGCATTCCCAGTCCTTGTGCTCAGCATTCTGCGCAAGCAGACGCTGTTCAAGTGCATCAATACCATCCATGTCTCCGTTGGCATAGAGGTCTGTTCTTTCTTCCATGGCCTTAAATGGAGCCCAGCTTTTTGGATATACGACATCAGCGTCTTTAAAGGCTTCTTCCATACTATTTGTTACCCTAAAGCTTCCGCCTGATTTTTTTGCGTTATCCTTTGCAACTTTCTCTACATCTTCCATTATTTCATAGCCTTCAGGATGGGCAAGTACAACATCCATGCCAAACCTTGTCATAAGACCAATGACGCCCTGAGGGACTGAAAGAGGCTTTCCATATGAAGGAGAATATGCCCAAGTCATAGCAACCTTTTTACCCTTAAGATTTTCCACACCGCCAAATTCATGAATAAGATGAAGTGTGTCAGCCATAACCTGTGTTGGATGGTCGATATCGCACTGAAGATTAACGAGGGTAGGGCGCTGTTCAAGAACGCCTGTTTCATAGCCTTCCTTTACTGCATCAGAAAAATCATGCATATATTTGTTTCCTTTACCTATATACATGTCGTCACGGATACCGACAGTATCTGCCATAAATGAAACCATATTTGCTGTTTCACGAAGTGTCTCACCATGAGCTATCTGAGATTTCCCTTCATCAAGGTCCTGTACCTCAAGGCCAAGCAAGTTGCAGGCGGAAGCATAAGAAAAGCGCGTACGGGTTGAGTTGTCGCGGAAAATAGATATGCCTAGTCCGCTGTCAAATATTTTTGTAGATTTATTTTGTTTTCTAAGCTCCCTCAACGCGTCTGCAACGGTAAATACTGCAGCAAGCTCATCGTCAGACTTTTCCCAAGTAAGGAAAAAGTCATTCATGTACATATTTTTAAAGTCGAGATTTTCAAGCTTTCCAATTAAATCTTTAATGTTGTCCATTGTTTTCCTCCTGTAATTATCCTTTATAAGACATAGGAACTGCGGCATATACGGCAGCACAGTTTATAAGATCCTGTTTCCATGTTTTTTCATTGGGAGCATGTGCTTCTTTTTCTTTCCCAGGGCCAAAACCTATGCAGGGTATTCCAAATCGGCCCATTATAGATACGCCGTTAGTTGAGAATGTCCATTTGTCGACAACAGGATCACCTAAGATATTTTTGTGAGATTCAACAAGTGCTTTACATGCAGGGTGGTCCTCAGAAATAACCCATGTAGGGAAGAAGGCTTCCGTTGGATAGGTAAGACCTTTCCAGCTGGGTCTTGCGTAATCATACATTGTTACTTCAGCGTTATATTTTTTTACGGAAGGCAGTGCCTTGATTTCATCAAGAGCAGAAAGATAAGTTTCGCCGTCTGTCAGTCTCCTGTCAATGGATACAGCGCACATATCTGCGACTGCGCAGCGTGAAGGTGAATTAAAGAAAATCTGCGATACCGTAAGAGTGCCTTTCCCTAAAAATTCATCATCTTTAAGCCTATTGTTCAGCTCTTTAACCTCATTAATTATTTCAGCCATTTTGTAAATTGCATTGTCGCCTCGTTCAGGAGCCGAGCCATGGCAGCTCACACCCTGAACCTGAACACGGATTTCCATACGTCCTCTTTGTCCACGGTATATTCTGTTGTCTGTAGGTTCCGTAATAACAACAAATTCGGGTTTAATTTTATCCTCATTTATAATATACTGCCAGCAGAGTCCATCACAGTCTTCTTCCTGAACTGTTCCAGTAACAAGCACTGTAACATCGTCGGGTATAAGGCCAAAATCCTTCATTATTTTAGCGCCGTAAACAGAACTTACAATACCGCCAAGCTGGTCGGAAGCGCCGCGTCCGCCAATCTCCTCATCTGTCTCATATCCTTTATAAGGATCAAATTTCCAGTTTACTATTTCACCAATACCAACGGTATCTATATGGGCGTCAAATGCAATTATTTTCTCACCTTTTCCCATATATCCAAGTATATTTCCCATTGGGTCAATAACGACTCTGTCAAAGCCTACTTCGTTCATTTCCTGTTCAATACGCTTAATTACGCCTTCTTCACCGCTGCTTTCGCCGGGAATGACAATAAGCTCTCTTAAAAACTTTGTCATCTGAGGCAGATATCCTTCTGACGCCTCTTTAATCTTTGTAAAATCCATTTTAAATTCCTCCTGTCATTTTCTTTCCCATATCAATGTAATTATAAAGAGTAAATTTCGATATATTATAATAGCTTGCCACTTTATCTCCGGACCTTGTTATAAGGAATGCACCGGATTCGTTTAGAAAATTTATTGCTTTGATTTTATCGTCTTTTGTCATTAAGGCAACTGGTTTACCTATTAGTCTTACAGACTGCTCAATCAGGTCATCCAAAAGCATCTCTACATTAGATGCGATTTTAGGAGGCTCACTTTTTGATTCTATGGAGCCTGTAAAGGAACGCAGAGCATTTTCGGCCATTGCAAGATATGTAACGTCAAAATTTATTGAAAGCACACCCTCAATGGTGCCGTCGTCATTTCTTATGTATACCGTGGAGGAACGCAGAATTTTACCATCCTCGGTTTTTGTAAAATATGAAAAATGATCTTCAGCCTGTTCCTCTCCCATCATCGCGTCAAGAACTACCTGAGAAGGCCCGTCTCCGGCTTTTCTGCCCGTAACATGACCATTTTCAATTACTGCTATGGTACTTAACATGTCGTCCTTAGGATTAATATCATGTATTACTACCTCACAGTTTTCGCCAAACTGCGCTGCAAGCCCATGGCTTAAACGAGTAAGAAAATCAAGCATTTTTTTATCCATCTGCGGTCATTCCTCTCTTTGTCTTTATACTAATAATACCATATAACAGGCGGAAATCAATAGATTTTTTAGAATATCAAAAAAATATTTAGATAAAACGTCATTACCTTATTCGTTGACACAAAATATTAATGCATATATGATTGAGATAGCTAAATATTTAAAATATAGGAGGGATATGTATGAATTTTAAACTTACACAAGACCACGAAGCAATTATTGCTGACGTAAGAGCATTTGCTAAAAAAGAAATAGCTCCTTTTGCGGAGGAAATAGATAGAGAGTCTAAATTTCCCGCTGAAATAATTGCAAAGATGGCAGAGCTTGGGTATATGGGAATTAATGTTCCTGAAGAATATGGCGGAGCTGGACTTGATGATGTTTATAAGGCACTTGTTGTCGAAGAAATTGCTAAATACTGTGCTTCTACAGCTGAAATACTTGCGGTTCATGCGTTAGTAAGTGATATTATAATAAGAAAAGGAACAAAGGAACAGAAAGAAAAGTATCTTCCTATGGCAGCGGCTGGAAAATTAGGAGCCTTTGCTCTTACAGAGGCCGGAGCCGGATCAGATGCCAGCGCAGCTAAGACTAAAGCCTTGGCAGACGGTGATAATTACATTATAAATGGCTCAAAATGTTTTATAAGCAATATGGGACCTGACGAAGGAGACTATGTAGTACTTATTGCCCTGACTGATCCGTCTGCCGGTACTAAGGGAATGAGTGCAATAATTGTAGACAGAAATACTCCCGGCTTTTCTATAGGTAAAGTAGAGGACAAAATGGGACTTAGGGGAGCTGCTGTTTCTGAGCTTATTTTAGAAGACTGTATTGTTCCTAAATCCAACCTTATAGGCAAAGAGGGAGAGGGCTTTAAAATAGCTATGGCGGCCCTTGACGGAGGACGTATCGGAATTGCAGCTCAGGCAGTAGGCATTTCCGAAGCCGCCATAGATGCCTCTGTAGAATATTCAAAGCAGCGTACACAATTTGGGAAACCTATTTCGGCAATACAGGGTGTACAGTGGTATTTAGCTGATATGGCTACGCGCACGGAAGCGGCAAAACTGCTTGTGCTTCAAGCAGCAGACATGCGCTCCAGAGGGGAAAACGTAACAAAAGAAGCCGCTATGGCCAAATATTTTGCCTCTGAAAACGCTGTGTTTGTAACGGACAGGGCTTTGCAAATACATGGAGGTTATGGTTATATGAAGGATTATCCGATTGAGAGGATGTACAGGGATGCACGTATAACTCCCCTCTATGAGGGTACAAGCGAAATACAGAAGATGGTTATATCAAGAGCTGTAATAGGCAGATAATTCATTCCCGGCGCTTTTCGTGCCGGGCTGCTTAGTTTTACCGCCTTGACGATGCTTGTAGTTTCGTTCTATAATCCTCTTGTTGAATAAACCTGAGGGAGTGATGAAAATGCATGATTTTATTTTACATGGAAACGTTGTTTATTCTAAAAATAAAGATGAGCTTATTTTAATTGAAAATGGATATGTGGTGTGCAAAAATGGAATATGTGAGGGAGCATACGATGTGCTTCCTGAAGAATACAAGGATTTTGAGATAGCAGAGCTTGGAGACAAGGTTATAATTCCTGGATTTACGGATCTTCATGTACATGCTCCTCAGTATACGTTCAGAAGCGTAGGTATGGACTGTGAGCTTCTTGACTGGCTAAATCTTCACGCATTTCCTGAAGAAGCAAAGTATGCTGATATTGATTATGCTAAAAAAGCATACAAACTTTTTGTTGAAGATATAAAAACGGGATATACGACGAGGGCGTGTATATTTGGTACTCTTCATAAAGAGTCAACATTGTATTTAATGAGTCTGCTTGAAAACAGCGGACTTAAAACAATGGTAGGAAAGGTCAATATGGATAGAAATTCTCCCGATTATCTATGCGAGGAATCGGCTGAGAAATCTATAGAACAGACAATTGAGTTTATTGAGGCTGCAAAGCAGTTCAAAAACACAAGACCCATAGTAACGCCGAGATTTATACCTTCATGTACTGATAAGCTTATGTACGGATTATCAGAAATTATTAAAAAATATAATCTTGCGGTTCAATCTCATCTGTCGGAAAATCCGTCTGAAATTGAATGGGTTAAGGCACTGTGCCCCGATTCAACTTCATATGGAAATGCCTATGAGCGATTTGGAATGATGAGTGACAAAACAATAATGGCTCATTGTGTGCACATGACAGATGAAGAACTTTGTATAATGAAGGAAAGGGGTGTTTTTGCTGCCCACTGCCCTGAGTCAAATATGAATCTTGCCTCGGGGATTTCGCCTGCGGCAAGAATGCTTGATGAAGGCATAAAAGTTGGACTCGGTTCAGATGTTGCGGGAGGAACAACACTTTCGATACCTAGGGCAATGGTTTTAGCAATACAGTGCTCTAAGCTTTATTGGAGATATATTAATAACAGCCTTAAGCCTTTAAATTTGGAGAATGTATTTTACATGGCAACAAAGGGAGGCGGGGAATTTTTCGGCATGGCCGGCTCGTTTGAAAAAGGATACGAGTTTGACGCCCTTGTAATTGACGATGAAAAAATACGTACAACAATTGATTTTACTCTTAAAGAAAGGCTTGAAAGGATAATTTATTTAGGAGACAAAAGCAATTTAGTCTCCAAATATGTAGCTGGAAATAAAATATTTTGATTGTTTGAGCATTATAAGGAGGTGTTTTTATGTATGACCTTGGAATAATCAACGGCAGAGTATACACAGAAAATGGATATATTAATACAAACGTTTTTATCAAGGATGGCAGGATATCTGCTCTGTCAGGGGACAAACTGGACTGCACGGAATATGTTGATGCGGACGGAGCTAAGGTTTTGCCTGGATTAATAGACCCCCATGTGCATTTTTCCCTTACAGTAGGAGAAAACACATCAACAGATAACTTTGAAACAGGCTCAATTAACGGCCTTTTGGGAGGAATAACGACCTATATCGACTTTTTGGATCCAATAAAAAGGCGTGAAGATTTTAAGGAAGCCTTTGAAAAAAGGTCGGAGCTTGCCAAAAATTCTGCGTCTGATTACGCATTTCACAGCTGTCTGGCGAATCCGTCGGACGGAGCAAAGGAAATGATTAGAGAGGGACTTAAATACGGAATCACTTCTATAAAGCTTTTTACAACATATTCAAATACGGACAGAAGAACACCTGACAACTATATAAGAGACCTTTTAAAATGTTCTAAAATGCATAATGTGCGTATAGTTATACATTCTGAAAATGATGACCTAGTTGATTACAGCAAAAATATACTGATTAAAAACCATGAGAAAAGCAGGGATACACTTTGTGAAACAACAGAGGTTTTGAAGCTTGCTCAGATGGCAAGGGTAACAGGCGGAAACCTCTATATTGTTCATGTAAGCGCGGGTACCACCGCTGACTTAATATCCAGAGAGTATAGAAAAGAGCTGGAAAACGGAAATATAATAATGGAAAGCTGTCCTCATTATTTTATATTCAACAGCTCATGCTATAACAAAAGAAGTGGTTTTCTCTATACTATGACACCTCCGCTTCGGCCGGAAGAGGATAGAAAGCTGCTTTGTGAAAATCTGGATTACATATCGACTATAGGTACTGACCACTGCCCGTTTAGTGAGGAAATGAAAAAGCATAAATATACAAGCGAAACGCCAATGGGAATTGGTGGAATTAAATATTCATTTCTGAACATGTATACCTTATTTGGAGATAAAGTAATAAAAAAATTTACTTCTAATCCTGCCAGAGCTTATAATATGTATCCAAAAAAGGGAACTATTCTGCCGGGCTCAGACGCTGATATAGTTATATTTGACGATAAGGCAAGAGGGGTTATTAAAGACAGTGAAAGTCTTTATAACGGTCGTGAAATAAAGGGAAAATTTTTAAAAGTATTCCTTGGAGGTAAACTTGCAGTTGATAATGGTCAGTATGTCGGCAGTGAGGGGAAATATATAAGACGATGAAGATAACAGCTGTTATAATGTGCTCTGGGTTAAGCAGAAGAATGGGAAAAAATAAACTGCTTATGGAATTTAGGGGCCATAAAATGTTTGAATACGTTTTTGATGCAGTAGCAGCGTGTGATTTTTATAATGTCATTGTTGTTACGGCTTATGATGAAATAGCTGCATACTCTAATAAATTTAAAGTGATTTATAACACTGAAAATTATAAGGGACTATCTTCTTCTATAAGACTTGGAACTATAAATTCGGGAGATTGTGATGGTATTATGTTTTTGACCGCTGACCAGCCATTTATTGATAAAGAAACTATAAACAGACTAAACTGTATGTTCTGTAAAGAGAACAAAATAATTGTTCCTAAGGTGAAAAATATGCCTAAAAATCCAGTTGTTTTTCCAACGAAATATAAAAATGAGCTATCCGCTTTAAAGGACGAAGAGGGTGGCAGAAGCATATATAGTCGGCATAAGTCTGATATTTGCTGGGTTTCTTTTGATGACGACAGGCCTTTTTTGGATATAGACACTGTTTATGAGTTTGATAAATTTAATGGACTATGAAATATTTTTAAAAAAAGTGTTGACAAATTCCAATAGCTGGAGTATTATCAATCCCAACAAACAGAAATTTTACTGAAAGGAGATAACACCATGAAAAACATTAGCTTAAACAATTCAATGATGATGATGTGCAGCCGTAGCATGATGATGTGCGCTATGGTTTATTTTCGTGCGTGTTATGTACCTATAGGCTGCAGTTAAAGTATATTGCTTTGATTTCAACCGATCGCATAACATGCGGTCGGTTTTTTTATTGCCTAAAAGCATTTATTCTGAGGGGGAAGCGTTATGAGCATAATTGAAGTTAGAAAACTGTCTAAGTCATACGAAAAAGGAAAGGAAGGCGTTAAAGCACTTGAAAATATTGACCTTACGGTTGAGAAGGGACAGATATTTGGAATAATAGGCATGTCCGGAGCTGGCAAAAGCACATTTGTAAGATGCCTTAATTTTCTTGAAAAGCCGACCTCCGGAACGGTAATGATAGAAGGCAGAGACCTTAGTAAATTAAGTGATAAGGAGCTTAGAAGAGAGAGACAGCAAATAGGAATGATTTTTCAGCATTTTAATCTTCTATATCAAAAAAACGTTATAGACAATATCATCTTTCCCTTGAGGATTCAGGGCATGGGAAAAAAAGAAGCATATGAGCGTGCAAGAGAACTGCTTAAGGAAATTGACCTTGAGGATAAGGAGAAAGCGTATCCGTCCCAGCTTTCCGGCGGACAGCAGCAGAGAGTTGCAATAGCAAGAGCTTTAGCGTCAAACCCTAAAATACTCCTTTGTGATGAGGCAACAAGCGCTTTGGACCCAAAGACAACACAGTCAATACTTGAGCTGCTTAAACGGATAAATCAAAAATATGGCATAACAATCGTAATAATAACGCATCAAATGTCTGTTGTCACAAAAATCTGTACCCATGTAGCTATTATATCAAGGGGCAGCCTAGTTGAAAAAGGAAAAACAGCTGACGTTTTTTCAAGACCTAAAACAAAGGAAGCCAGAGAACTAATTTACCTTGATGGTGAAGAGGAATTGTATGCTAAGGAGGCTTGAAAATGTTTACACCTGAAATTATAGAACTTCTTAAAACGGGCACTTTAGAAACTTTATATATGACTTTATTTACAACTGTTTTTGGTTATATTATTGGGCTTCCGCTTGGAATTATACTGGCGCTTACAGATAAAAACGGACTTAAGCCTAATCTGGCAATATACAAGGCTCTAGACTTTATTGTGAATATTATAAGAAGCGTTCCATTTCTTATTCTTCTTATAGCGCTTATGCCATTTACTAAGGCTGTAGTAGGTAAGAGCTATGGAACTGCGGCTATGGTTGTTCCGCTTGTTATAGCTGCAGCACCATTTATTGCCAGAATGGTTGAGTCTTCTATTAAGGAGGTTGATGATGGAGTAATTGAGGCGGCTCGTTCTATGGGGGCCGGAATACCTACAATAGTATTTAGGGTAATGATAGTAGAGGCTAAAACCTCATTAATTGACGGAATTACAATAGCCCTTGGGACGATTTTCGGTTATTCAGCCATGGCCGGAGTGACTGGAGGCGGAGGGCTGGGAAGCATAGCAGTAAGATACGGACTGTACAGGTGGGAATATAATGTGATGATTGTTACTGTTATTGTTCTTGTAATTATAGTTCAAGTGCTTCAAAATTTAGGTGCATATATATCAAAAAGAACAGATAAAAGACGGAGTGTTTAAACCGGTAATGCCGGATTAAATAGATTAATAAAAATTTATTACATATTTTAAGGAGGATTTTATTATGAAGAAAAGAGTATTAGCAGTATTATTAACAGGTGTGTTGGCAGCAGGTGTGCTTAGTGGATGCTCAAGCTCATCTAAAACGGAAGAAAATAAGGAGACTGAAGAACAGACAAATATTAATGACGAAGAACTTGAACCTATAACTGTAGCTGCATCTGCGACTCCGCATGCGGAGATACTTGAACAGGTAAAAGGCATACTTGCTGAAGAAGGCTATGACCTTCAGGTTACAATATTTGATGACTATATTCAGCCTGACGCCGTTGTTGAAAGCGGAGAAATTGACGCCAATTATTTTCAGCACCAGCCATATCTGGATAAATATAATGAAGAAAATGGAGCCAGTATTGTTAGTGTAGCGAAAATTCATTATGAGCCCTTTGGAATTTACCCGGGTACAAAAGCCAGTCTTGACGAGTTATCAGAAGGCGATGTAATAGCAGTACCTAATGACACTACTAATGAAGCGAGAGCTCTTCTCCTTCTTCAGGAAAATGGAATTATTACATTAAAAGACGGCGCTGGACTTACAGCAACAAAAAATGATATAACAGCTAATCCCTATAACATAGAAATTCAGGAGCTTGAAGCTGCACAGGTTGCGAGAGTAAAAGACGAGGTTGCATTTGTTATTTTAAATGGAAACTATGCCCTTCAGGCAGGTTTTTCAGTAGCTAAAGATGCAGTTGCTTATGAAAAGAGCGATTCAGAAGCTGCTGATACATATGCAAATATAGTTGCAGTTAAAGAAGGTAATGAGAACAGTGAGAAGATTACTGCACTTGTCAACGCACTTAAATCAGATACTGTTAAAGCTTATATCAACGATACTTACGATAAAGCTGTTCTCCCCTATGAAGGATAAATATCTCCACATTACACAGATGATTTAATATAAATATAACATTTGTCACCACTTTCACTCACATTTTACAACTATATTAGACTGTTTTATGCAATAATTAAGAAAAACGTAATTGCATAAAATTATATGTGCATATATAATTGAATTGAAGAAAGATAAAAGGTTATATATGGGAGTGAAAGTTGGTGATAAAATTATGAAAAGAATTTTATCTGCTTTAATAATGATGACTTTGATATTGTCGGCAACAGGATGTGGGGCAACGCAAAAAACAGTTGCGGAAACAGAGAATGTCGAACAGGGTCAGAATGAAACAGCCACAGGGTCAGAGGAAAAACATTCAAAGACAGACAGGGCGTTAGATTCTTCCAATGATACAAGCAATGGCTCTGTATCAGCAAAGGAAGAAAAACAAAGTGCGGCGGCATCTTTGAATATAATTGTTCCAGCGGAGCTTGACAAGGCTGTCAGCAGGGCCGTTATAGATAATAATGCAGGTAATTATCTGGAAGGCGAATGTAATGCCGAAGGACATATAGTTTTGGACATAGAGGACTATAAAACAACAGTAACGGCATATACACTTACAATGTATGGGGAATATGGATTTTTAAACAATAAATTTATTAAAATAAGCGGGAGCGGAATTATACCTGCTGTGATTACATTTACAGTTGATAAGGACAATGTCTATACTCTTCAAAGCTATGAGGTGCCTTTAGATGGTTCTGAGTATGCTTCATCTGTAAAAGAAATGTTTCCTAAGGATTTATATAACAGGATAATCCCGTCATCAGACAGTGACAGAACTGTACTGCTGGCGCAGGAAAGAAAATATGCTAAAAACTATTTGGAGTCAATTGGCAGAACTGCATCAATCGGAGAATATTCTGATTTAAAAATGGAAATTCCTGATATTCCTGATGAGACCTATAATATGATTTTTGATAGGTATTGGGAATACCCTTACTGGATTGGTACCCAGGAAAAAATAGAAGATGGAGTACGCTATGTCTATGAAACCCAGTGGAAAGACTATGGTGACAGCGACAGTATGGTTTACCTGACCAAATATGTGTATGGTACGGGGGAAATTATCAGAACAATAAACGTCCATATTGATGATGGCGAGGTACAGTCATCAGAAGAAAAAGTATTAAAGCTTGTCGAAAACGCGATAAACAAAAAATAGCTAATGTAAGCGGTCTCTTATAAGAGACCGCTTTTCTGTGTTGAAAAAAAAGTTAAGTTAGGGTATACTATATACAGTGCTGTACAAAATAGAGTATTAGTAAAATATCAATTATTTATATTGATTTAATACTATTAATGGGGAAGGTGAGTAAATGGCAGTTACCGAGGCTGTAGAAAATTATTTGGAAGCAATACTTGTATTAAGCTATAAACAACCTGACGTTCATGCAGTTGATGTATGCAATCATCTTGGTTATTCAAGACCTACTCTGTCAGTAGCTATTAAACAAATGAAAGAACAGGGACTTATCGACGTAAGCGGAGAAAACCATATTTCTCTTACTGATGAAGGACTAAGAGTTGCAGAAAGAATTTATGAAAGACATAATATTGTTGCTGCCTTACTTATAGGGATAGGTGTAGGCGAAGATACAGCATATGCTGACGCATGTAAAATAGAACATGATTTAAGTGACGAAACGTTTGAATGTTTAAAAAAGCATTACTCGAATTTTAAGAATAAGAAAGGGTAATTATGGGATACCAGATACTGCTGTTTGATTTGGACGGGACACTGCTTGACTTTGACGCAAGCGAACAGGCTGCCTTAAAAAAACTGTTTGTTTCAAAGGGCTTGAATATAACCGATGATTTAATATGTACATATGAAAAGGTAAATAACGGATTGTGGCGTTCATACGAAAATGGCGAAATAGCTATGAGCGAGCTTGTAAATACAAGATTTTCTAAGACTATGAAGCATTTTGGAATGGACATTGATGGAGAAGCCTGGGAAAAAGAGTATAGGTCGTATCTTGGAGATTATGCTTTTATTGTTGAAGGCGCGGACGAGGTTTTAAAAAAACTATCTGTTAGTCATAGAATATTTGCTATAACTAATGGGGTTGGAGATACACAAAAAAACAGATTAAAACTAGCGGGTCTAATAGATTATTTTGAAGATATATTTATTTCACAGCTCATAGGAGTACAAAAACCTGATATAAGATTTTTTGAATATGTAATGAATAATATTAGTGATTTTAATAAAGAGAAGTCAATTGTAATCGGTGATTCAGTAATTACAGATATTCGTGGAGGAAACAACGCGGGCTTGGATACCTGCCTTGTAAACACTAAGGGCAGAGTTTATGATGATAGTATAGTGCGGACATATGAAATCAGCAGTCTGAAAGAACTTTACGAAATTTGCTCATAAAATAAAAACAGATACCAATTTATTAAGGTATCTGTTTTTTGCTTGTCTAACCAGTATTTTAAGCTTTTTTATTTAAATGGGCCATGCAATATGTAAGACTTCCTGCTGAAATGTGGTTGGCTACACAGTCGCAGCATTTTCCGTGATTTTTACAGTCGTTCTTTACACATGGACAGTCGTGTTTATTTTCACACATAATAATCCCCCTCTATGAATAATTTAATTATATTTTATATCAGTCAGCCTGGAAATACAATACAAATAGTTTCCAACCATAAAATTAATCTTATTGTTTTTAGACCTAAGCTATAATTTGTGATATAATACTAACATTAGTTAATGCATTACTTTGACATGTTTTATAATAAATGATAAGGAGAAAGCTTATGAGAATAGGTACGGGATACGATGTCCATCGTTTGAGCGAAAACAGAAGGCTTATAATAGGCGGTGTGGAGATTCCTTACGAAAAAGGGCTGCTTGGACATTCAGACGCAGACGTTCTTATACATGCTGTTATGGATGCACTGCTTGGAGCGGCGGCACTGGGTGATATAGGAAGACATTTTCCTGACTCAGACGGAGAATATAAAAACATTTCCAGTTTATTGCTTTTAAAAAGAGTTTGCCTCTTGCTTAAAGATAATGGATATAATACAATAAATATTGATGCTACTATAATAGCGCAGAAACCAAAGCTTGCGCCATTTATAGAGGACATGAGAAATAATATTGCCGATTGCCTTGGAATTTCCAATGAGTATGTAAATGTTAAGGCTACTACGGAAGAAGGGCTTGGCTTTACAGGCAGCGGTGAAGGAATTGCGGCACAGGCAGTATGTCTTATAGAAAAAATGAGCTAAAGGAGAATTGATATGAAAATTTATAATACCTTAACGCGTAAAAAAGAAGAATTTATACCAATTGAGCCAGGAAAGGTTAAGATGTATGTCTGCGGACCTACAGTATATAACTATATTCACATAGGCAATGCGCGTCCTTATGTAGTGTTTGACACAGTACGCAGGTATATGGAGCATAAAGGATATGATGTGACATATGTACAGAATTTTACTGATGTTGATGATAAAATAATTAAAAGAGCTAATGAAGAAAACTCAACTATGGAAAAGGTTTCTGAAAAGTATATTGCAGAAGCTTTCCATGATGCTGACGGCCTTAATGTTGAGAGAGCTACGGTTCATCCCAGAGTCACACAGGAAATGCCTGAGATAATAGAAATGATTCAGGAACTTATTGATAAAGGCTTTGCATACGAGGACAATGGAACAGTTTATTACGATACTAAGGCTTTTCCTGAATATGGAAAGCTTTCTAAGAAAAATCTTGATGAGCTGATAGCAGGAGCCAGTGAACGTGTTTCTGCTGATGACGCAAAAAGAAATTCTACCGATTTCGTTCTCTGGAAGCCTCAGAAACCGGGAGAGCCTAAATGGGCTTCGCCTTGGGGAGATGGTAGGCCGGGCTGGCATATTGAGTGCTCAGTAATGTCAAAGAAATATCTTGGCGAAACTATTGATATTCATGCCGGAGGAGAAGATTTGATTTTCCCTCACCATGAGAATGAAATTGCTCAGAGTGAGGCTTGCAGCGGAAAAATCTTTGCAAGATATTGGATGCATAATGGGTTTATTACAGTTGACAATGAAAAAATGTCAAAGTCAGCTGGTAATTTCTTTACTGTAAGAGAAATTTCAGAAAAATTCCCATATGAAGTTATAAGATTTTTCATATTAAGCGGACATTATAGAATGCCGTTGAATTTCAGCGATACTCTTATGCAGGCCAGCCAGAACGGTCTTGAAAGAATTAAAAATTGTGTGTCCTCTCTTGATTATTACATTAATAATTGTACCATAGAGACAGACAGTGATGATGAAGAAAATGAAAAAGAAATACAGGGATTCCTCTCACAGTTTGAAACAGCAATGGATGACGATTTTAATACTGCAGATGCTGTAACAGCAATATATGAGCTGGTTAAATTTATTAATGTAAAAATTAATGATGGATTCTCTAAAAAGTCTGCGGTCTCAGCTAAAAATATGATTGATGAGCTTTGCAGGGTTCTTGGAATACTTCAGAAAAACGAAGAAGAGGAGCAGGACCCTGAAAAGGATAAAATAGAGGAGCTTATTGCAAAGCGTACAGAGGCTAAAAAGGCAAAGGATTTTGCTGCCGCTGACGCAATTAGGGATGAGCTTGCTGCTATGGGAATTACAATTAAGGATACACGCCAGGGTGTACAGTGGTTTAGAGGATAATTATGACAGAAGAGTATTTTTCAAAAGTGTTGGAAAAAGAGTATAACGGCTCATCTCCAAGAGAGCTGTCGCCGCTTGTGCTTGCGTATATCGGTGATGCGGTATACGAAATATTAGCTCGTACAAGGGTAGTTTCACTTGGAAATTCTCCTGTAAATAAGATGAATGCTAAGGCAAAGAAAATAGTTAACGCTAAAAGCCAATGCGATGCCTATTTCAAGATAGCCGATATGCTAACAGAAGATGAGGCGGCTGTTTTTAGAAGAGGCCGCAATGCAAATTCATATACACATCCAAAAAATATGGATATTAACGATTACCGCCACGCCACCGGACTTGAGGCGCTTTTCGGATATTTATATTTGTCAGGTAAAAACGAAAGAATAACAGAGCTGTTTGAGCTAGTATACCCGCTTGAGGTCGGGCTTTAAGGAGTTTTTATGGAACGAAATTATAATGAAAATCAATTGGAAGGCCGCAATGCTGTTCTTGAAGTGCTTAAAAGCGGAAGAGATATAGAAAAAATAATTGTAGTAAAGGGCAATGTCGAGGGAACTGTTCGAAGAATTGTCGGTATGGCTAAGGAAAGAGGTATAGTCGTTCAGGAGGTTGTAAGGCAGAAGCTTGATGAAATGAGCCAGACTAAAAATCATCAGGGTGTAATAGCAATAGTTTCTGAACATGAGTATGCCGATATACAGGATATACTTGATGCAGCAGCAGATAAGGGAGAAAAGCCCTTTATAATAATATTAGATAATATAACTGATCCGCATAATTTAGGAGCAGTGATTCGTACTGCGGAATGCGCCGGTGCACATGGCGTTATAATACCGAAACGAAGAAGCGTTGGCTTGACTGCGACGGTTGGCAAAACGTCAGCCGGAGCCGTTGAATATATGCCAGTAGCAAGGGTTACAAATATAGCAAGAACTATAGAAGAGCTTAAAAAAGAAGGTATTTGGGTTGCTTGTGCTGATATGGGCGGTGAGGATTATTTTGAGTCCGCTCTTGACGGTGCTATTGCGCTTGTTATAGGTTCAGAAGGAGAAGGAGTTAGCCGTCTTGTAAAGGAAAAATGTGATTTTACAGTATCAATACCTATGTATGGAAGCATATCGTCCTTAAATGCCTCCGTAGCTTCTGCTCTTTTAATGTATGAAGTTGTAAGGCAGCGAAATTACAGAGGATGATTATATGGCACTGGAAACGTTTCTAATTGTCGACGGCTATAATATAATACATGCTTGGCCTGAGCTTGAAGAGCTTACGTCAGTCAGTCTTGAAAGCGCAAGGGTTAAGCTTATGGATATACTGTGCAACTATCAGGGCGTCAGCGGTGAAACAGTAATACTTGTCTTTGACGGCTATCTTGTTAAGGGAAGTACGGGGTCTGTACTGGAATATAATAATATATTCGTTGTTTATACTAAGGAAGCTGAAACGGCTGACCATTATATTGAAAGGACTGTCAGCAGCATACCTAAGGAGTACAGGGTTAAGGTAGCTACAAACGATGGTCTTGAGCAGACTATTATAATGGGAAAGGGCGCGACAAGGATAACCGCCGGAGAACTTAAAATGATAATTGATAAAGAGGAAAAAGAAATAAGAAAAAACTATACAGAAAAACGTCCTGCCAAAAACAATATGCTTATGGATAATGTTGACGAGAAAACATTAAAATGGCTTGAGATGATGCGCAGGAAAAAGGAGTGAGGCTTTTGGATGAGAGTATGGAATTTCATTCAGAAGATGTAAGTGCAGAGAAAAAGCTGGCATATAATCTGATGAAGGATGAGGACATTATATCGCTGGCAAGGGAAGGGGATACTGATGCCCTTGATTTTATACTCAGCAAATATAAACCTCTGGTTAAATCAAAATCAAGAGCATATTTTTTAATAGGCGCTGATAATGAGGATATAATACAGGAGGGAATGATAGGCCTATATAAGTCGGTAAGAGATTTTAATTCCGAAAAGCATGCTTCATTTAAAGCATTTGCAGACTTGTGCGTTAATCGGCAGATTATTACGGCTATAAAGGCGGCCACAAGGCAGAAGCACCAGCCGCTGAATAATTATATATCCTTAAACAAACCTGCATTTGACGAGGATTCTCAGGAAACATTTATGGACAGTATAAAAGACGATGGCTTTTCAAATCCGGAAACTATGTTTATAGGCCGTGAGGCAAAGGCAGGAATTGAAAAGCATCTTGAAAAAAACTTAAGCAGTTTTGAAAATTCAGTTTTATGCCTGTATCTTGATAACAAAACATATTCTGAAATTTCTCAGATAACAGGAAAGTCAGAAAAATCAATAGATAATGCGTTACAGAGAGTTAAGAAAAAACTTGAAAAATATCTGGAAGAATAATATTGACACTGAAAGATTATTTTAGTATAATATCTACTGCATGCTAATGTGGCACAGTAGGTAGCGCAACGCCTTGGTAAGGCGTAGGTCGGCGGTTCGAATCCGCTCATTAGCTTAAAAAGCACCCATATTTGGGTGCTTTTTTTAATATTTATTCAGAAAACTGTCATGGATTGATATTTATAACAGCTATTTCAGGAGGGTTTAAAAATCTAAAAGGAAGTATAGTCATACCAATTCCGCTGCTTACAAATAAAGTTGAATTCCCAAGATTATAAATTCCCTTAACGTATTCTCCAGAGCCCTTGGGCATTATTTTATCAGTTAAAAACGGAATTGTAACCTGTCCTCCATGGGTATGTCCGGATAGAATTAAATTTTCACTGTTGCTGGTGACTGAATTTGCTGTGATTGGCTCGTGAGTTACGATAATATTGTACATGCCATCATCAGCAATAGAATATCCTGAAGAATCGGTCTGCCCAAGTAAATAATCATCATAACCTGTTATTTTTAGATCTTTAATTATCATATTTTCGTTTTTTAAAAGAGTAAATCCACTGTTTTCCATCAGCTGTTCATAAATTTTTAATGCCCCGCCGCCGTAGTCGTGATTTCCCATAACTGCAAATTTTCCGTAAACAGTGTTTATTTTCTGTAATTCCGACGTAATGTAATCTGAATCCAGATTATCACTGTCTCTGATGTAGTTGTCAAAAAAATCACCGCCAAATATTACAACGTCTGGAGCTTCTGAATTTATGGTATCTACTATTTTTTCTAAATTTGATTGGTTGTAATATTTCCCGAAGTGTGTATCAGTAAAAAATACAATCTTTAAATCATTAATATCAAAGTTTGTTTTAATATCAATTCTTTTTATAACAAGAAGCCTTGGCTCAATTAGATAAGAGTAAGATAAAAACAAAACTATAATTATAATAAGCATTCTGATTATTTTTTTCATATATAGTCCTCCATACAAAGTATATCATCTGAACATAAGCTGTTCAATGCACAAAGGACTATCTTAATAAAGTCTGAAGATATTTTTAAAATATTTGATATTGATTTTAAATATAAAAAAGGCAGTGCAAATGCACTGCC
>OHAS01000426.1_pt1 | contig 36646 bp, 29 predicted proteins | sample 1577131 | NCBI WGS metagenome assembly OHAS01 (sample SAMEA3541566, study PRJEB24748) | human gut metagenome | biome: human gut; feature: human-associated habitat; material: faeces | place: China | collected 2012 | reverse complement strand
AGGCGCTGCCGGAAGAACTCCGCTTAAGTCCGCATCGTTATCTGGCGACAAACAGTCCGCAGGGGCCGTGGTGGCTGCTCGGCTGGTGTGAGCGGGTGCCGGAAGCGGATGAGGTACTGCCTGCGCCGCTGCCGCCGTACCGGGTACTGACCGGGCTGGTGGACCGCTTCGGGCGCACACAGACGTTCCACCGCGAAGCCGCCGGTGAATTCAGCGGCGAAATCACCGGCGTGACGGATGGTGCCGGGCGTCACTTCCGGCTGGTACTGACCACGCAGGCGCAGCGGGCAGAAGAAGCCCGGCAGCAGGCCATTTCCGGCGGGACGGAACCGTCCGCTTTTCCTGATACCCTGCCGGGTTACACCGAATATGGCCGGGACAACGGCATCCGTCTGTCTGCCGTGTGGCTGACGCACGACCCGGAATACCCGGAGAATTTACCTGCCGCGCCGCTGGTGCGCTATGGCTGGACGCCACGCGGCGAACTGGCGGTGGTGTATGACCGTAGTGGCAAACAGGTGCGCAGCTTTACTTACGATGATAAATACCGGGGCCGGATGGTGGCGCACCGTCACACGGGCCGGCCGGAAATCCGTTACCGTTACGACAGCGACGGGCGGGTGACAGAACAGCTAAACCCGGCAGGCTTAAGCTACACGTATCAGTATGAGAAAGACCACATCACCATCACCGACAGCCTGGACCGCCGTGAAGTGCTGCACACGCAGGGCGAAGCCGGGCTGAAGCGGGTGGTGAAAAAGGAACACGCGGACGGCAGCGTCACGCAGAGTCAGTTTGACGCCGTGGGCAGGCTCAGGGCACAGACGGATGCCGCAGGCAGGACAACAGAGTACAGCCCGGATGTGGTGACGGGCCTCATCACGCGCATAACCACGCCGGATGGCAGGGCATCGGCGTTTTACTATAACCACCACAACCAGTTAACGTCAGCCACCGGGCCTGACGGGCTGGAATTGCGCCGGGAATATGATGAATTGGGCCGTCTGATTCAGGAAACTGCCCCTGACGGCGATATCACCCGCTACCGTTATGATAATCCACACAGTGACTTACCCTGCGCAACGGAAGATGCCACCGGCAGCCGGAAAACCATGACGTGGAGCCGTTACGGTCAGTTGCTGAGCTTCACCGACTGTTCCGGTTATGTAACCCGTTATGACCATGACCGCTTCGGGCAGATGACGGCGGTGCACCGCGAGGAAGGGCTGAGTCAGTACCGCGCAGGAAGGTATCAGCCTTTACCGCCGCTATGACAACCGTGGCCGGTTAACCTCGGTGAAAGACGCACAGGGCCGTGAAACGCGGTATGAATACAACATCGCCGGTGACCTGACCGCCGTCATTGCCCCGGACGGCAGCAGAAACGGGACACAGTACGATGCGTGGGGAAAGGCCATCTGTACCACGCAGGGCGGGCTGACGCGCAGTATGGAATACGATGCTGCCGGACGGGTCATCCGCCTGACCAGTGAAAACGGCAGCCACACCACCTTCCGTTACGATGTACTCGACCGGCTGATACAGGAAACCGGCTTTGACGGCCGCACACAGCGTTATCACCACGACCTGACCGGCAAACTTATCCGCAGCGAGGATGAGGGTCTGGTCACCCACTGGCACTATGACGAAGCAGACCGCCTCACGCACCGCACCGTGAAGGGTGAAACCGCAGAGCGGTGGCGGTATGACGAACGCGGCTGGCTGACAGACATCAGCCATATCAGCGAAGGGCACCGGGTGGCGGTGTATTACGGATATGATGAGAAAGGCCGGCTGACCGGTGAGCGTCAGACGGTGCATCACCCGCAGACGGAAGCACTGCTCTGGCAGCATGAGACCAGACATGCGTACAACGCGCAGGGGCTGGCGAACCGCTGTATACCGGACAGCCTGCCCGCCGTGGAATGGCTGACCTACGGCAGCGGTTACCTGGCAGGCATGAAACTCGGCGACACACCGCTGGTGGAGTACACCCGCGACCCAGCCGTTTTCTTTGGGGCGGCGATTCCACCGCCCCGGTATTCCATTAGAGAAATAGACGCTGGTACGGGCTAACGATCAGACGCCAGACGAGCCGCGTAATCGATGGCGTTCAACAGGCTCAACTCGTTCGACGTGCCCTTACCCGCCTGGTCAAAACCAGTTCCATGGTCAACGGACGTGCGGACGATGGGAAGACCCAGCGAAACGTTAACGCCCTCGACCGCCTGCCATGCCCGGGCCTCGCGATCGTAAACAAAGCCAACGGTCTTAAGCGGAATATGGCCCTGATCGTGATACATGACCACAACGATGTCGTACCAGCCACCTAGAGCCTTACTGAAAAGGCTGTCGGAGGGCAGCGGGCCCTCGACGTCGATGCCCTCGGCGCGGGCCGCCTCAATCGCCGGCGCGATTTCCTCGATCTCCTCGGTGCCAAACAGGCCGTTCTCGCCCGCATGGGGATTAAGGCCCGCCACGGCGACGCGGGGGTGCTCGATTCCCAGGCGAAGACATGCATCGTTGCCCAGCTTAATGACTTCGAGCACGCGATCCTTCTTGACGCGGTCGCATGCCTCGCGCAGGGCACAATGGGTAGAAACGTGAACGACTCGCAGGTCGTGGTGGGCGAGCATCATCGCGTAAGACGAGGTGCCCGTATACGTGGCGTAAATCTCCGTATGCCCGTCAAAGTGACGCCCCTCGGGCTCGAGCGCGAGGTTCATCGCCTCCTTATTGAGCGCGTTGGTGCAGGTAGCGTCGACCTCGCCAGCCATCGCAAGCTCGATGGCCTTGACAACGCTCTTGAAAGCCGCCATACCACACATGGCAGAGACCTTGCCGAATTCGAACTTATCCGGGTCGATCAGATCCATGTGGTACACATCGATAGTGCCGGGCTCGAACTTTGCCTCGCCAACAGTCTCGACGCGGTGAACGGTCGTATCGGGATGGCCCGCAATACCCAGGACCTTCTCGATCATCGAGGCATCGCCCACCACTAAGGGCTTCACGCGATCGAACACATCGGCATGGGCCAGCGCCTTGACCGTGATCTCGGGGCCATTACCAGCCGGATCACCCATGGTGATAGCGACGATTGGTTTCTTCTCAGCCATGGTTAGCACATTCCCTTTGCCTTATCGGCCTCAAGCGCGGACTTGAGCTCCTCAACACCCTCTTCGCAGAGGTAATTGAACGGCGCACGGCACTTGCCAACCGGATATCCAAGCAGATTCACAGCCGTCTTCACCACGGTGTTGGGGTTGCCATACTTGAAGCAAGCGCGCAGCGGAGCAACAGCGGCCTGGCAAGCCTCCGCAGCCTCCATGTCGCCGGCAGCCCAATTCTCGTAGATGCCCACCATGTTCTTGGGATAGACGTTGGCGCAACCGGCGATGGCACCCTTGGCGCCAGCCTGAAGGGCCTTCAGAATCAGCGCATCATTGCCGGAGAGCACGCCAAAGTCCATATCCTTCGTAAGCTCGATATAAGCAGACAAGTTATCCCAGTCGCCGGAAGAATCCTTGGCGCCAATGATGTTGTCGATCTTCGCAAGCTCAACTACGGTCTGGGGCTCAAGAGCATTGCCGGTGCGCATGGGAATGTTGTAAAGCACGATGGGCATGTTGGGTACAGCCTCGGCGACACGTGTGTAATGAACGATGAGCTCGTGCTGGCTGGCTTTTGCAAAAGACGGAGTGATGACGGAGAGGATGTCGGCGCCCGCCGCCTCAGCCATCTTGCACTGCTCGATGGTCTCCTTGGTAGAGATGCAACCGGTGCCGGCGTACACGGGAACGCGCCCGGCAACCTGGTCGATAACCGTCTCGAGAACGAGCTTCTTCTCCTCGCCATTGAGAATATAGCCCTCGCCGTTGGTGCCAAAGGGGAAGATGCCGTGGATACCGGCTTCAATCTGGCGGTCGACCTGGCGGCGAAGCTCCTCGAGGTTGATGCTCTCGTCCTCATTCATGGGGGTAACGATGGGTACGACGATTCCCTTGAGTTCAGTCATTGCTCTTGTCCTTTCTTATGGTGAACCCAGCCTTTCGAGCGAAATAAAGCGTCGCTCGCACGCAAATTGCTCTTAGATAATCTGCTCGTAGATCGCCTTAGCGGCCTCGGGAGTCACCTCGCGCATGTTGTTCACCAGCAAGCGCGTGACTTCCATACCGCTGGCAACCAAAGAGTCGATGTCGACGTCCTCGACCCCAAGCGCAGCAAGGTTCTCGGGCATATCGAGATGCTTCACAATCTCGTCCATACGCTCGAGAAGAGCGGCGCTCTTCTCCTCGACGGTCGCCGCGTCACCGGGCATGCAACGGTCATACGCCTTGGCGAACAGCTCGCGGCAGGCGGGCTCGTTGTAATGCATGACGGGCATGAGAAGGATCGCGTTAGATACGCCATGGGCAACATGGAAGCGACCGCCCAACGGGTAGGAAAGGGCGTGGACCGCAGTGGTGCCGGAAGCGGTGATGGCGATGCCGGCGTAGAAGCTCGCGAGCTGCATGGCACGCTTGGCATCCATGGCCTCGGGATCATCGCAGGCGCGCTCAATGTTGTTGAGGATGAGATCGAGCGCCTCGAGCGCAAAGGTATCGCTCATGGGATTGGCCTTGTTGCTGGTAAAGCACTCGATGGCATGGCAGAGGGCATCAAGACCGGTAGCGGCGGCAATTGAACGCGGCAAGTTCTTGATCATATCCGCCTCGAGAATGACCACGTCGGCAACCATCTCGTCAGAAACAATGCCCACCTTGAGCTCGTCCTCGGGAACGGCAACAATCGCGTTGGGGGTTGCCTCCGCGCCGGTACCGGCGGTGGTGGGGACCATAACCGTCTTCACCTGCTTGCGAGCAAGGGACGGATCGCCCAGCAAATCATGGACGCTGTACTCAGACGTGGCAAGAACGCTCACCAGCTTGGAAGCATCCATGACAGAGCCGCCGCCAATTGCCAAGATGAAGTCGCAACCGCTTTCACAGAACCAGTCGACCGTCTTCTGGACCTCTGCGTACGTGGGCTCGATGGCCAGATCGGAACATACTTCCACGCCCAGGCCCAGGCTCTTGATGATCTCGACGGCACCATCGGCCAAACCCAGCTCATAGATGCTCTTATCGGTAAAGAGGGCAACTTTGGTCGCGCCCGCCTCCTTCAGCACGCCCTCGAGCTTGGACATCGCGTCCTTGCCCGCATAGACCGCCTTGGGAAGCTTCAACGTATAGGACTCCAGCATCTAAACCAACACTCCTTTTCCTGCTTGCTTTGCCAGCTTTTCCTGTAGAGAGATAAAGAGGTCTGGCGAACCGAAACCTCCGGATTTGGAAATCACGCGCACAACCGCACCATTCGATGTGAATTCGCTCATTACCACACCGGTCAAGGGCTCTCCGATAATCGAGAGCTCGGCGATCCCCATGTGCATAAGAAAGGTCTGGAGGATGTCTCCGCCCATCACCAGCACCGTGCAATCGCCCTTGGCTCGCACAAGGCGTGCCGTCACGCCGCCAAGACACGATGCAACCGCCGACCTGATCGCCTCTACATCCCAGACTCGCCCAGACCCCTCTATCAGCTCGCGTGTAAAACGTTCGCTGTTATCAAGAACCGTTACGGGTGAGGAGCTCCAGGTTCGCACCGCCTGCTCGACAAAAGACGCCGCCTCTTCCGTATCCACCCAGCCGGGATTAAGCTTGGCGTCTAGCGGAAGCTCCGGAGCGGGGGCTCCGTGTTCGCGAGCGTACGCGCACTGGTCCGCAGATACGCGGTTGACGCTTCCGCACATCACCAACATGTTGGGGTCAAAGCTATCCAGCTGGACATCCAACGTGGCAGGACCAGTACCGGCTTCGAAGAGAATCTGGGCCAGAGCGCTCGACAGGCCCGCACACCCCGCAAGAAGCGCGCAGTGGGAGTGCTTAAGTACGGCATCGCAACGCAGTCGCACATCGTCCTCACTTAACGCGTCGTAGACCGCAATGCCTTCTGACCCAATACGCTCCACATCGTCCAGCCCAACTTCAAAGATGTCGATCGCAGGAGCTTGGCTGGAAACGATATCGCTTACGCGCGATTCGGTCACCGGCTCAAAGGGATCGTCTCCAAACACCGTCTGCGCTACCGGAACGCCATCAACGTACTGGACGCCGTCCCGGGTGACCCTACCCATCCTTGGAAACGCGGGGATAAAATGCACGCACCCTCCGCCAGCGCCCTGAATCATCCCCTCGAGCTCGGCTCCAATATTGCCCCTCAGCGCGGAATCGGTCTTTTTTACAATCACGCGGGCACCGTGCTCGATGCCCCATTTCACAATCTCCCTTACGCGGCGCGCCGACTCCTCCATATCCAGGTGACGGGTTTCCGCATTGACCGCGAGAACGGGTGCTTCCGGTTCGAGTCCGCAGAGATCTTCACCCCCGCGGCAACGCGTCAGCACGTGCACTCCATACGGGGCGAATGGAACGGCGCCGTCAAACGTACCGGTCAGGTCATCGGCAACTAGCAGAACGTTCACTACTCCCCCTCTCATCTCTCTTCCCTTAGGCTCTCGCCCTTTTAACTGTTTTCAGTATCCAAAATGCCGCTGTCGAGCTATAGTTCTCATCGGCTCATTTTTTGTTCAGATATTGAACATTTCGAATTACCCATTGTTCATAATCTGAACAATGGATGATCTTTAGGAAGGCAACAGCCATGCACGTCGCCAACATCTTGGTTATCGCCCCGTATCCCGAAATGCTCCCCGAACTGCAAGAAGTTGCCAATGAATTCCCCGACGCCTCGTTCTCTTTTGAAACCGGCGACCTTGCGCACGGCCTTGCCTCCGCACTCAAGATGTTCCATCTTGACTTCGACGTGGTCATCTCACGCGGCGGCACCGCCCAGATTCTTGAGGACGAGCTTTCCATCCCCGTGGTGGAGATGGGCATAACGGCGCCGGACCTTGTGTCGTCTTTTTCCAACCTGCCCAAAAACACAACCTGCATTGCCGCCGTGGGCTTTAGGAACGTACTGCAAAACATCAAGCCGCTCACGAGCCTGCTGCCCTTTGAAGTTGACTTCTATGCCATCGATTTTGAAGACGAGCTTGAGGTGGCGCTACGCGACGCCCTTGAAAACGAGTACGACGCCGTTGTCTGCGACACCAAAGCATTCAACCAAGCGCGCCTGATGGGCGCGGACGCCCATCTGCTGGTTTCGGGAAAGGACAGCATTCGCGCAGCGTTCTCCCATGCCGTACAGATTTGCGAGCTCAACGGAGCACTTGAAGAACGCACCCGTTTTCTTCAGGAGATGTTAAGGTCCTGCGGCATCGACCTTGTGGTGTACACCCCCGATGGGAGGCTGGTCTATTCCGGGCTATCCGAACGCGACCGGTCTCTCCTCGACGACCTCAAGCGCTACATACAATCGGGCAACGGCCACCGGTTTGTCATACGCCGAAACGGTCGCATCTACACCGTCCGCCTTAAGACCACCGTCTTCGAGGAGACCAGGCTCGTCACCTTCACCGTCTCATCTGCCAACGCGCCAAATCCCGACCGCTTTATGGGAATCGAACACTTTAACGCTGACGACGTACAAATAGACCTCGATCACAGCGTAATGCACATCATTCAGGGAGAACAGGCGCTTGCCCCTCTCGCCGACACAGCGCAACGGACTGGGCAGCCCATCATGCTTGTAGGGGAGCCCCGCTGCGGAAAAACGCAACTCGCCCAGATCATCTATCTATCAAGCGAATTCAAGGACCGACCCCTGGTCCGCGTCGAGTGTCGACTCCTGAATGAGAAAAGTTGGAACTACCTAATCGATAGCTACCATTCGCCTTTGTACGAAGCGGACTGCACGATTTTCTTCCACGAAGTCGACCAGCTTGAAGACGAGCGGTGGAAAGTCCTTCTCGCGGCGATTAAGGAAACTCGCTTACCGGAGCGAAGCAAGCTCATCTTCTCGAGCGACCACGCAGACGCCGCCGACGTATCCCGGGGATCTGCCATCATCGCCGAGCAGCTTCGCTGCATAACGCTCACGGTTCCACCGCTGCGTACGTGGAAGACCCTCGAGGGGGCGGCCGACAAATATCTACAGCATCTCGCTGAGGAGAAGAACGCCGACGCCCCCCTCCTCGATCCTGGAGCAGCAGCGCTGCTCGTCCAAAATCCCTGGAAGGGAAACTTGGCCCAATTCCGATCGGTTCTCAACTGGCTCGATATGGCGCACGACGGACCGAGCATCACCGCGCATGATGTCCTAGACGCACTCGAGCGTAGGGAAATCTCTGGGATGACGGGGCAGCGCGCAGAACGGGAAACCGAAAGCCTAGACCTTATTCGTCCCCTCATCGAGATCAACCGAGACGCCGCGGCGGCGGCGCTGGCGCATTGCCATGGTAATAAATCGGAAGCGGCGGGCATTCTGGGCGTATCGCGCACCACGCTCTACAAACTTCTCGAACAGTCCCAAACATAAGACGCGCGAAAGCAAACATGAAAGCAAACATAATTGTGGAACTACGTAGAAATTTACCGCCACTGAGAAATCTTTTGTCCAAACACGCGCATTATGAAATCGATTACGCCCAACGGGTTTAACCACCCGTTCGCGTAGTAGAGGGTTGACATGGATGCGGTAAAAGTAATATCCGAGCCGCCTTCATTCCCCTATAATGCTTATCGGTTGTATTAGCGCTAAAAGCCACGTCAGATGGAGGTCTGAATGTTCAAGCGCACCAAGATTGTATGCACGATGGGTCCCGCCTGCGATAACGATGATATCCTGCGCGAGATGATCAAGGCGGGCATGAACGTCGCCCGCTTCAACTTCTCCCATGGCTCCTATGAGGAGCACCACGGCCGCATCGAGCGCGTCCGTCGCATCGCCGCCGAGCTTGGCCAGCCCATTGGCATCCTGCTCGACACCAAGGGCCCCGAGGTCCGCACCGGCCTGCTCGAGGGCCACAAGAAGGTCTCCGTCACCGCTGGCGATTCCATCATCGTCACCGCTGAGCCCACTACCGAGGAGAACCTTGGCAACTCCAGCCACATCTCCCTTGACTACCTCAACCTCCCCAACGAGGTTAAGCCCGGCTCCCACATCCTGATCGACGACGGCCTGATCGACCTCAAGGTCGACCACGTCGAGGGCGCTGACATGCACTGCATCGTCATGAACAACGGCGAGATTGGCGAGCGCAAGGGCGTCAATATCCCCAACGTCGACCTGAGCCTGCCCGCCATCACCGAGCGCGACCGTCAGGACATCCTGTTCGGCATCTCCGAGAACGTCAACTACGTCGCCGCCTCCTTCATCCGCAGCGGCAAGGCCGTCCGCGAGATCCGCGAGCTGCTCGACAGCAACGGCGGCGAGCACATCTCCATCTTCCCCAAGATCGAGAGCTCCCTGGGCGTCGACAACTTCGACGAGATCCTCGAGGAGTCCGACGGCATCATGGTTGCTCGTGGCGACCTGGGCATCGAGATCGCCCCGCAGCTGGTCCCCTTCATCCAGAAGGAGATCATCGCCAAGTGCAACGCCGCCTACAAGCCGGTCATCACCGCTACCCAGATGCTCGACTCCATGCAGCGTAACCCCCGCCCCACCCGCGCAGAGGTTGCCGACGTCGCCAACGCCATCTATGACGGCACCGACGCCGTCATGCTCTCCGGCGAGTCCGCCGCCGGCCAGTACCCGGTTGAGGCCGTTAAGATGCAGGCCAGCATCGCCATGGAGACCGAGCGCCACCTGCCCGCCCACCGCGAGCTCAAGGTTCCCGAGGGCGCCAAGGGTACCCGCGTGATCAACAACGTTGTGGGCCTCTCCGCTGTGAACATGGCCACCACCGTCAAGGCCAAGTGCATCACCGTCCCCACCACCACCGGCCGCTCCGCTCGCCTGGTGTCCCACTTCCGTCCCAACATGCCCATCGTCGCCTTCACCCGCAATGACTGGGCTGTTGCCAAGATGCTCATGTACTGGGGCGTTGTTCCCTTCCATGTTGAGACCGAGGGCGAGGATGTCAGCCTGACCGCTGCTCACGCCATCGACGCCGCACGTGATCGCGGATTCCTCAAGAAGGGCGACATCACCGTTGTTACCGCCGGCGATCCCGCTACCTCCGTCACCCTGGAGGACAAGATCACCTCGACCAACGTCTGCTGCGTGGCCCAGGTCCGCTAAGGTTTAACACCAACCGTGCAAACAAAGCCCCCGCTGGATTGAGAAGGTCCAGCGGGGGCTTCTTTTTTAACGCTGTTTGAGAGGGGCCTTGTATAAAACCCCCGCGAGCTTGTTTAAGCGCGCTCCTCAAACAAGCTTATGGTCTGCTCGACCACCTCTGCAAACGTCTGTGCAAAGAACTCGTCCGAAAGGAGCTGGTAAGGCGGGTGTTGATCGGTCCCCTCGTTCACTCGTACCGTCTCATGAGCTACGCCGGCCGTGGCGATAACCAGGTCCCTTTCAATGGGGTATTGGGCAAATCGCGCCGCCGCCTCGATAAGACGCGCAGAAGCAACGGGAATGAGGTGCAGGGGACGAGAACGACCAAACCAATCGAAATCACTCTGCTTTTTGATGCGGAAGGAGTCGCTGGGGCGCCCGCCATGCGCTTCAAGATACTCGTTCACGCGGGTGTTCCAAATGTTGTCCGCCAACAAATGGGCCCACGTGCCAAGCGTCAAATCTACGCACGATGCCTCCACGTCAGCCACTGCGGTGGAATTCGCCGCAGCCACCTGCCGGGGGTCCTCCTTTAGCGCAGGCTCGTTCTCATAACGAGCCGGGTAGTGAATACGGTTGATGCGATCTCGCTCGTCCTCAATACTGAGGGCGACAACGCGCGAACCATCCAAGCCGTGCAGGACGGGCGCAACGTAGGTACGCCAAAACTCGTCCTCACGCGGCTTAGGGATAGGCTCCGGCTTGGCAAAATGCGTGATGCGATAAGGAATGGGATCAGCTATCCCCGGCACCATGTAGCCAACACGAATATCCGGCACAAGATTGCCAAACAAAAAGGCATTTTGGTCGCAAACCGCTCGCGTGAGCGAGCAATCGCGCGCCAGCACCTCTTGAGTCTGGGCAATATGGATGTTCCAACTTGGCATGAACGCACCCCTTAATAAAAGGACCCACGTTACACGCGGGCCCTTCTGCTCAAATACTACATTCATCCGCTTTCACGAAAGAACGAAATAGCTAATCAGCTGATCAATTTTTCTTATATCGACACCCTGTTTCAAAGCGATTTTAATGTGTCCAGCCCTAGTCCACAACTCAATCTCAGAATTGATGTCCATAAAACCAGCGTTCTCGGATGACCACATATTGATTGAACTCCACGGCAATGAATACATTTCTATCTTCTTGCCCGTAATTCCCTGGGAATCTCTGATGATCAGTCTTTTGTTTGTAAATACTGCCGCATCCCTTACCGTTGCATATGCGGCAAAAGGCTGTTCGCCATCAATAAGTATCGATGAAATATCTGACGGCAGATCGATCTCCCTCATGAACGTCCAAGATGCAATCGGCTCGATACCCTCAGCCATTTTCCCTCCCTATACTCTAATAGTTAATTACAACCTGATCCGCATACAAGGCAGGCAATGATATTGCAGCTCCCAGAGTTGACTCATACGTATACTGGCCCAAGCACGTACCGTATACAGTCACCGAATCGTCTTCAAGAACGCGCGTGCCGCCAAGCAAATCGGGATCATAGCCAACAAAGATAACGTCATCCCAACCGCCATCCGTTGCAATGCGCAGGTCAGTTTCATCGGTTCCTTCCACCACCTGAAGAACTTTCCCGGTAAACGTCAACTGCTGCCCCATATAATCGTCAGGATTCCTCGCAACGTCAGCAAAAGCGACTGCAGAGTAGTTTTCTGGCTTAAACACCTCTTTTAAAGACGAATGGGCTGATACGAGCTTGCTATGCGCGTCATCGACGTCGTCTTGAGTGGCTTTATCATCATCAAGAACCTTTTTTGCTGCATCCAACGCTTCGAGCAACGCCTGAAAAGTCTCCGGCGTATAGTCGTTCCCGGATAAAGAAGTGTATGCCTCGATTGATGATTTCAGCATAGACTTGTCAGCGCTGGGTTCTTCTTCAACCTTACTTACCTGCTCAACTTTTTCTGAACTGCCCTCTTTGCCTGCGTCCGAGGATTTATCACTATTGCCGCCCGATCCAATCGCCACTAAAACAAGAACAACTACGCAGCCAATGATTATTGCCTTTCTCTTGGAGGGGTTCTTCTTGTTCTTTCCAGCGTTTTTCATCGTCGATTTACCAAAAATGTGATTGGGAACCGCAACTGGACCATGATCCTCATTATTCTCTGAAGCCTCAGCCTGCTTCTCGTTCATCTCCATTGGCGTAGGCACAAAGCCACCAACAGTTTTCTTCTCTTCCCCCATGTCTTCCTCCCATCGATGTTGACCCTCAATACATTGATTTCTATACTGCTCACCCTGGGGCAGATACTGAAAGTATAGCAATATAATTGCCATGACTTTTTACACAATAATTGGTCTAAAAAGGGAGCGTCTTACCGAATGGACGCTCCCTTTTTAGTCTGTATCAATAGATGGGTCCTAGCTGCGGACCTCGCCGCCAACGGCCTTGCACACCTTGGTGACCAGCTTCTGATGGGTCTTCTCGACCTCTTCAGACGTCAACGTGTGGTCGTCGGAGCGATAGGTCAGCGCGAACGCCATGGACTTCTTGCCCTCGCCCACGCGCTCCTTGTCGCGGTAGACGTCGAACAGGCGCACGCCAACCAGCAGCTTGCCGCCGGCACTGCGCAGGCGACGCTCAAGGTCCTCGCAGGTAACGCTGTCGTCCACAACGATGGCCAGGTCATGCTCAACGCTGGGGAACTGCGAGAACTCGTGGTAGGCCTCCTGGGAGCCGGCGACGCTCAACAGCGCGTCCAGATTGAGCTCGAAAGCGACCACGGGAATATCGATACCGTAGACGTCGCGCGCATCCGGATGGATCTCTCCAACCCAGCCGAGCACTACGCCGCCGGACAGGACCTCGGCGCAGCGGCCGGGCTGCAAGAAGGCATAGCCCTCGCCCTCGGCGGGACGGAAGCGCACCTTGGGCACGCGCATCTGGTCAAGCAGCTCCTCGACCACGCCCTTGCCGTCGAAGAAGCGAAGCGGCATGGGCTTTTTGATCCAGGAGATGTCGCCCATAGCACCAGACATGACGCCGGCGACGTTCTCGCGCTCCTTGGGAGCGCTGGCGTTTTCGCGACCAATGAAGACGGTGCCGGTCTCGTAGAGCTGCACGTTGGCGGTGCTGTGGGAGATGTTGTACTCAACAGCCTGCAGAAGCGCCGGAATAAGCGAGCGGCGCATCTCGGTCTGCTCGGCCACCAGCGGGTTCATAAGGACCACGGGGCAGCCAAGCCCCTCCTCGCCCATGCCGATGCGCTCAAGGTCGCCCGGAGCAGCGAATGAGAAGTTCATGGTCTCGTTGAGGCCGCAGGAACGCAGCACGCGGCCGACCTTGCGAATCTGTTGCTGGCGATGGGTGAGGCCGCCGATGTGGTTCTTGGCGGCAGGGATGGTCGCTTCGACGCGGCCCATGCCCCACAGACGCAGGACCTCCTCGATAAGGTCGATCTCACGCGGCAGGTCGGGACGGAAGGTGGGCGGCGTCACGGTGAAGACGGTCTCGCGGCCCTCGCCCGCGGTCTCGACGCTGCAGCCAAGACGGGTCAGGGAGCGCTGAATGAAGTCGATCTCGATGGGGGCGCCGCACAAGTCGCGCACGCGGGCGTAGCGCAACTCGATGGACTCGATGGTCTTGGGCGCGGGGTAGACGTCCACGTAACCCGGAGCGACCTCGCCGCCGGCAAGCTCCTCGATAAGGGCGCAGGTGACGTTGGCGACGTCCACGCAGCCGGTCTCGTCCACCTGACGCTCGAAGCGAATGGAGGCGTCAGAGATAAGCGAGAGGTCGCGGCTGGTGTGCGAGGTACGGCCGGCGTTGAAGCAGGCGCTCTCAACCAGCACGTCGACGGTATCGTCCTCGATCTCGGAATCTATGCCGCCCATGACGCCGGCAAGAGCGACGGGGCGCTCGCCGTCAGTGATTAGCGCCATGCCCTCGGCCAGGGTGCGCTCCACATCGTCCAGGGTGCGGAAGGTCTCGCCCTCGTGCGCGGCGCGAACCACTACGGAACGCTTGCCGTCGCGCTCGGCGAAGGTGGACAGATCGAATGCGTGTAGCGGCTGGCCGGTAAGCATCATCACATAGTTGGTGATGTCGACGATGTTGTTGTGGGGACGGATGCCGCAGGCGTTCAGGCGCTCCACCAGCCACTCGGGCGAAGGGCCAACCTTCACGTTGCGGACGATGCGGGCCACGTAACGACTGCAGAGGTTCTCGTCCGCAAGTTCAACCGTGACCTCATCGGCGGTAGCGCGGCCGACCTCGGCCTTGATAGCGGGCAGCTCAACATGGAAGTCGCGGTCGTAGATGGCGCCGACCTCGCGGGCGATGCCGATCATAGAAAGGCAGTCGGCGCGGTTGGGCGTGATCTCGCAGTCGAGCACGGTATCAGACGTGCCGTGGTACTGGGAGAACGGCATACCAACGGGAGCGTCCTGGGGCAGGATCATAATGCCCGCGTGATCGCTGGAAAGCCCCAGCTCGCGAGCGGAGCAGTTCATGCCCATGGAGACCACGCCGCGCAGCTTGCTCTTCTTGATCTTGATGTCGCCCGGCAGCTCTGCGCCGATCATGGCGGTCACAATGTGGTCGCCTTCGTTGAAGTTCTGAGCACCGCAGACAATCTGCAGGGGCTCGGGATTGCCGTCGGCATCCACGTTGCAGGCACCCACGTCAACCTTGGTGACCCACATATGATCGGAGTCCGGGTGCGGCTCCTTGGAAAGCACCTTGGCAGTCACAATGTGGTCAAAGGACTCGCCCACGGTCTCGATAGCCTCGACCTCGGTACCGGTGCGAATGAATTCGGTCGCGAGCTCGGAAGGATCCTCCGGAACCTCGACCATGCTGGAAAGCCAGTCGTATGAAACCTTCATCTATGTACTCCTTTGGAATGAAATCAGCGTTTGGATTGGGCGTGTTTAGAACTGCTCGAGGAAGCGCATGTCGCCCGTAACCAGGGCGCGCAGGTCGGGCAGGTCGTAGCGAAGCGCGGCGATGCGCTCCACGCCGGCGCCAAAGGCGAAACCGGAGTACACGTCGGGGTCGATGCCGCAGTTGATAAGGACGTTAGGGTCGACCATGCCGCAGCCCAGGATCTCGATCCAACCGGAGTGCTTGCAGAAGGGGCAGCCCTTGCCGCCGCACACGCCGCAGGAGACGTCGACCTCGCAAGAGGGCTCGGTGAACGGGAAGAAGTGCGGACGATAGCGCGTGGCGCGATCCTCGCCAAACATGCACTTAACAAAGTAGTCGAGCGTGCCCTTGAGGTCGCCAAAGGTGATTCCCTTGTCAACGACCAGACCCTCTACCTGATGGAACTGCGGCAGGTGGCAGGCGTCTGCCGTATCGGGACGGTACACGCGGCCGGGAGCGATCATGTAGATAGGAGGCTTCTGGGACTCCATGGTGTGGATCTGCACGCCGGAGGTCTGGGTGCGCAGCAGCACGTCGGACTCGCCATGGGCATGCTGCTCGGGATGGGCGGCGGTGCCGGGGGCGTTGTCCTTCACGTAGAAAGTGTCGCGGGCAGAGCGGCTAGGATGGTCCAGCGGGGCGTTCAGCGCGGTGAAGTTGTACCAGCTGCTCTCAACCTGCGGGCCGGTCTCCACGGTGTAGCCGATGCCGCAGAAGACATCCTCGATCTCCTCGATGATCTGGTTGATGAGGTGCTGGTGACCGATCTTGGGACGAGCGCCCGGCAGGGTGATGTCCACTGCCTCGGTCGCCATAAGCTCGCGAATGGCGGCGCGCTTGAGCTGCTGGGTGCGGTTGTCCAACAGCGTCTCGGCCATGCGACGCATCTCGTTGGCTCGCTTGCCCAAAACGGGGCGCTCCTCGGGAGAGATCTTGCCCATCATGCGCATCAGGCCGGTGATCTCGCCCTTGCGGCCAAGAAGCGCCACGCGCGCGGCCTCGAGCTTGTCGCTCGTCTCCGCACCCTCGATCAGCTCCTTCGCTCGCTGTTCGAGCTCCTCAAGTTCATCGATCAAACTCATCTGTTCCCTCTCTTTCCAAGCGGCACCGCATCACGGCACCAACCTGTTCCATAGAAAAATCCGCCCTTGGAATCATGTGATCGCTCACACTCCCAAGGACGGATCAGATTTCCGCGGTACCACCTTGATTGGCCGCCGGTTGTCCTCCCGGCGAACCCTCTTTTGCCCGATGTCGCTCAGGCGGGCGGCTTCCCTACTCAGTACGAACACGCGGAAACGAGCGCAAATATCGTCTTACACGCCCGTATCGCGGAACCACCGTTCAAGTCGCAGCTCGGGAGTGAACTCGGGCTTCTATCGTTGCAGGCGGGCTTGCAGCCGGCGACCCTCCCTCTCTTGGCAACGATGCGGCGAGGCCCAACCTCTCCGTCAACGCAATTGGCAGAAGGATAACACAACGCAATCAGACAAAAAGAGTGCATCACCCTTTAAGCTGACAGAACTTGCAAACAAGTCGCAAAAAGCCTCGTCCCTCTCCATCTATAGCTCAACCCCATACCTCGCAAGCAAGCTCCTGCGATTTTGAACAAGATACTCGCGCATAAACGGAATCGAAAATGTCACATACCCACGCGCCGTGGGCTCGATAATCTGGCGCGACACCAGAAGCTTACGCGTGGACGTAAGCGAAGACGCCCCGACTCCCAAGCGCGCAGCGATTTCGCCCGTCGACGAAGCGCCATAGTCTTCCGTCATTGCAAGCAGATACTCCATGGCGGTCTTTGGAAGATGCCCGATAGCCGCCTCGAGCACACAGCGATCAAAATCGTCCCGAGCCATGCGAATCCCGCGCTGCACGTCCTCCGCCAAGATGCTGCCCTCATCGCCTTCCCGGCGAATCTGCGCGCAACGCCAGATGTTGTAGCCGACTAGTTGGATAAGGTAAGCATAGCCAGCAGTTGCGTCCGCCGCCGCAGCCAGGGCCGCGTCGTCGATGACCATACCGTTTTTTTCGATGGTGCTCCGCAATGCAGCCGCCACCTCATCCGTTGGGATGGTGCCCAGCTCCTCGGGATAAGCCCTGCGCAGAAACGTCGGTCCGTCCTCGCCCAAAAGATCCATGACGCCCGAGGTCAGCCCGGCAAAAATAAACGCGATATTCTGCTTTTCCCTAATGAGGTGTTGAATTGCAACGGCAATCTCACGAACCTCTCCAATACTCGCGTCTTGGATTTCATCGATAGTGACAAGGAGGCCCTTTCCATGCTTGGTCAGCGCGCGGGCAACTCGCCCCAGCGCTTCGTAAACGTCGTCAGCGGACTCGCCCTTATCGCCCAATCGCGCAGACGCCTTAACAACCATGAGGTCGATCCCAAGCTCGTATTCAGCATCGGAAGATCTCTCTAGCCTGCGGCAAATCAGCTCGGGCAACCGCTCCGCCGCCGTTACGTCCAGCACGCGCCATCCACGTCGACGGGCGATATCGCCAAGCTCTGTCAGCAGGACCGTCTTGCCCGAGCCCCTTGGCCCCGTGATGCGCATGAGCCTGCCGGGGGCTCCCACCCCCTCCTCGAGGCCCATCTCAAAATCGTACAAGATGCCATCGCGACCAGCCAAAACAGGCGGCTCGGCGCCGGCGGTAGGCTTGAACGGATTCATCCTCATCATCAGCACCTCGTTTTCCCACAAGCACGTCCTGTGATCATATTCGTTATTATAGCAATTATAGTTTTTATCGTTTTTGTAGTGAGAATAGTATTAATCGCAAGATAAGATTGCCAAACCGCCTTTCGCCCATACGAAGCGACCTTGTTATTTCTTGATGCGGCAACCCTACCAAGAAGGGCTTAATCGCCAAACGCAACGATGCACGTTACGAAGCGCCCACACAAGGTGACCAAGTCACCGACAATTGCGCAGCATCTCGAATACCCTTTCTACAATGCGCAAAGACCGTGAACGCCGATCTAATTGCCACAGCAAAAACCGCCCTACCTCGCGAACAGGACGGCCTGTGACCTACCTTGTATCCTTCCTTGAGGGTATCATCACCTTCATCTCCCTCCGCCTACTGCCCATGCTGCCCATCTACCTGGCCTACTTCGCCGGCGGCGAGCGGCTCGACAACGGCGCCGCCAAGTCCTAGATGGCAGAGATCCTCACCCGCGTCGCCTTCTACACCGGCCGGCCCAACGCATGGGCCGCCTCCAAGATGGCTAAAGAGGACGCCATGAGTTTGGAACGGCAGGACGAACTAGAACATGGCCTCGTCGAGCTCGACCGTGGACGTCTCGGTCTGGTTGACCAGGTCGAGGCGAAGTCGTAGGTCGGCGGGTCGCACTCCTCGCCCTGCGCCAGAGCATACGTCGAGTTCTTGCCCTCGAGGGAGACCAGGCGCGCCTTCTCGTTCTCCAGCCGCTTGATGAGCTTCACCGCGCTTGCCGAGGTAAATGCCATTGTCTCCATAGGTGCGCCCCTTTCGCCGAATCTCGCCTGCGAGCAGGTGTTTCTTGCGACTGCAAGCGCACTGGCGCTACTTCGCGTAGCAAACTTTCTCGGGAAACACCCCGTCCGCCTGGTTGTGGTACGCGATCTTCGATATGAGGCTGAGCGCCTGGATGTCGATGCCATTGGGATCGCGATGCGTCGCGTTCGAGCAGTTGCGTTCTCGACCATCTGCTGCTCGATCTCATGCTCCCGGTGGCCCTGCCTGGTAGTGATGAAGTCGAACACGTACGGGTCTTTGAGCGCCTGTTGGGCAAGTTCGCTCTCCGGCGCGGGCAGGGTGCGAGAGAAGTTGGTCACCTTGCCAGCGAGCTGTTGGCGCTCGTAGAGCTGCAAATCGATCTGATGGTCAAGGACTACACGCGACCAGCCATTTTCGATAGTCGCGTTCAGGTACCACAATCGCTCTTTCCCGGGCTCGGTCTTGTCGAGGAGCAGCATCATGTGACCCCATGGAATTGTGCAGCAACTGCTGCACAATTCAGAATCCACCTCACGAGCGAACTTCGCCATGTACTTGAGACTACGGACCGAGAATCCCCTGATGCCGGGGAATGCGGCCCTAATGTCCTTCGACAGAGTTTCGATGTATTTGTTGCCCCACTCCGAACGCGCCACAAGCTCGTTGCCTATGAGCCAGTACATGCGAATCATCTCTGCAGAAGCCTTCTGCGCCGCATTCGGCCGCGCAGAAGAGATGGCCTTGACTACACGACCGAGAGACTCTTTGTATTCACCCGTATTCAGCAACACGACAACTCCTCCAGTTTATAAGGGTATGAAAACGGGGCAGAACCGCTCTCGCGGTCCCACCCCGATAAGCCCGACGGCCTTACTAGATGCGGTTATTGCGGCGAACCCGTCGCCTTCATGAAGCGTCCCGCAGCGGCATGGGCCTTGGCTGCGTTCGGACAGCTTGCGGGTCACAGAGTCCCGACGCGCGGCGCCTCCCGGTCGTCCACGACCGGGAGATCCGTAGCCCGAACACAAAGCAACAGCCCGTGCCGGCGGCAAAGATGAAACTCCCATGAACAGCAAAAAGCTCCTCGTTATCGGAACGCTCGCCCTCATCGTCCTTATCGCCGGGGCAGCTGCGCTCTACAGCTCCTTCAGCGGGATGGGCCACTCCCCCGTCCCCGCCTCGGCAAACGCATCGAGCGGCCAGTCGCAGGGATCCGCGGGCGACGATTTACAGCCCGCGCCCGACTTCACCGTACTCGACCGCGACGGCAACCAAGTCAGACTCTCCGACCTGCGCGGCAAGCCGGTTGTCCTTAGTTTTTGGGCAAGCTGGTGCGGCATCTGCAAAACCGGCATGTCGGACTTTGAAGAGGTGTACGCGGACACGGGCGAGGAGATCCACTTCATGATGATCAACCTCACCACCGGCAGCGAAACCGAGGAAGTTGCCACCAGCTATATCGATGAGAACGGCTATACGTTCCCCATCTACCTGGACACGGAGATGGAAGCCGCCAGCGCCTTTGGCGTAACCGGAGCACCCGTCACCCACTTTGTCGACAAGGAGGGCAACCTAGCGGCCTACGGACAGGGCCGGCTGGGCGTCGAAGGCATACGCCAAGGCATCGAGATGGCGAGCTAGCCACCCTTTCATAGACAGTTTCCCCCGCCCGCTGGGTACACTCTCAATCGTCAAACAAACCCCCACGTACGCGCCAGGAGGCACCATGGGTAAACACAAAGATGACTGCACCTGCAAACACGACCATAAGCATGAGCACAAGCACGGCGAATGCTGCGGCAAGCACGAGCATAGGCACGAACACGGCGACGGCGATTGCTGCTGCCACGGCCACGAAGAAGGCCATGTCTGCCAGGCGCCCAAGCGCGCCGAGGAGTTCCGCGCCCTGCAGCGCGAGCTGTGGACCCGATCTTACCTGCTAAAGATCACCGAGTTCGACGGGGCCACGGTTGCACCGGAGAACGCCGCCCCCGCCCGCGGCGAAGCGATGGCCGCGCTCGCCGGCGAGCACCACCAGATCCTCACCAGCGAACGCGCCCAAAAGCTGGTCCATAAGCTTTACAAGGCACTCTCCAAGGGCAAGCTCGACGACGCCCAGCTCGCCGACGAGGTCCGCGTCTTCGAGCGCGACCAACGCGAAGCCATGGCATTCCCCCAGGAAGAGGTCGAGGCATGGAGCCGCCTCACGTGCGAGGCGGACGCCGTGTGGCACAAGGCAAAGCTCGCCAATGATTGGGATTCTTTCGAGCCCTATATCGACCGCATGGTCGAGGCTCTCAAGCGCCAAGCCGGCTACCTCGATAGCGCCCGCGACCCCTACGACGTCTGGCTCGACCAGTACGAGCGCGGCATGGACGCGGCGGCCTACGACAAGTTCTTCTCGCAGGTCCGCGAGACTGTGGTTCCGCTGGTCCGCGACATCACGGAGCGCGGCGAGCAGCCCCAGGCGGACTTCCTCACCGCCCGCGTGCCGGAAAGCGTCCAGCGCGGCCTGTCCTTCGACCTCATGAAGCTGGTTGGACTGGACATGGCCTCCACCACCCTGGCCTTCACTGAGCACCCGTTCTCGGAGGGCTTCAGCGTGGGCGACGCGCGCGTGGCGACGCACATCTACGAGGACAACCTCATGAGCAACGTCTACTCCATCATCCATGAGGCCGGGCACGCCATCTACGAGCTGGGCGTCGACCCCTCCTACGCCTTCACCTGCCTTGAGGGCGGCACCTCCATGGGCATCCACGAGAGCCAGAGCCGATTCTTCGAGAACACCATCGGCCGCTCCCGCGCCTTCATGGGCCCGCTGCTCGCCCTGCTGCGCAAGCACGCGCCGGAGGTCTACAACAACGTGGACGAGGATGCGCTCTACCGCGCCGTCAACATCGCCCAGCCCTCGCTCATCCGCACCGAGGCAGACGAGCTCACCTACCCGCTGCACATCATGATCCGCTACGAGATCGAGCGCATGCTCTTCTCCGGCGAGGCCACGGCCAAGGACGTTCCCGCCCTGTGGGCTCAAAAGACCAAGCAGTACCTGGGGCTGGACGTCCCCACCCACACCGAGGGCGCCCTGCAGGACACCCACTGGTCCGGCGGCGCGTTTGGCTACTTCCCCAGCTACGCCCTGGGCAGCGCCTACGATGCGCAGTACGTTCCCGCCATGCGCGCGGCGGGCATCGACCTCGAGGGCGCCTGCGCATCCGGCGATCTGGCCCCGGTGCGCACCTGGCTGGGCGACAACATCTGGCGCTTTGGCCGCGGCAAGGACGCGCCCGAGCTCATCGCCGGTGCTTGCGGCGCCCCCTTTGACGCCACGTTCTTCTGCGATTACCTCTCCACCAAGTTCCGCGACCTGTACAAGCTCTAAAGAGTCGGCGGCGACGCGGCGCAACCGTTTTTCACCGCATCAAGTTGCGTCTTTGGACGAGGACCATCCCGGGCGGCCCCATGCGGGTCGCCCTTTCTATGCCGGGACAGCGGCTCCGTCAAAGCGGCGAGCGGTTGCGTGGGGCGGCGAGCGGCGGATGTCATTTCTCACCCCGCAAATGGGTATCCTGTTGCCTAACGTATCTCGTTTCTGGAACCGGACCGCTTCCCTATCGTGCCGCCGGCCGCATTCGGCGAGACCCGGGTCGGGTCCGCTCGTCCAGAACCCGTTCGAAGGAGCACGCATGCTCTACGCAATCTTCAATCTCTTTGGCGGCCTTATAGGCCTCGTCCTCATCCTGCTTGTGATCGCCGCGCTCACCGGCAACGTCTTCTTCGTGGTCAAGCAACAGCACGCCGTCATCATCGAGCGCCTGGGCAAGTTCCACCGCATCGTCGGCGCGGGGTTCCACGCTAAGATCCCCTTCATCGACCGCAAGGCCGCCACGGTAAGCCTTCGCACCATGAAGAACGGATTCGATATCGACGTGAAGACCGAGGACAACGTCACCATCGGCCTGGAAGTCTCCGCCCAGTACCACGTCAGCTATGACATGGGCTCCGGCCCCGCGGATTCAGGCGTGTACAAGAGCTACTACATGTTGCAGCAGCCCGTCGCCCAGATGCGCGACTTCATTACGGACGCCCTGCGCTCCTCCATCCCCGTCTACACGTTGGACGAGGTCTTTGCCAAAAAGGACGACATCGCCAAGGACGTCAACGCCACCGTCTCCGAGCAGATGGACGCCTACGGCTTCACCCTGGTCTCCACGCTGATCACCAAGATCGCGCTGCCGGCAGAGGTCGAGGACTCCATGAACCAGATCAACGCCGCCCAGCGCACCAAGGCCGCCGCGCAGGACCTGGCCGAGGCGGACCGCATCCGCCGCGTCACCGAGGCCAAGGCGGAGGCGGAGGCCATGGAGAAGGCCGGCGAGGGTATCGCCAACCAGCGCAAGGCCATCGCCCTGGGCATCAAGGACTCCCTGGAGACCATCCAGGAGACCGGCGTTGGCAACGACGAGGCCAACCAGCTGTTCATGTTCACCCAATGGACCGAGATGATGAGCGAGTTCGCCAAGAGCGGCAAGGCCGCAACGGTGGTGCTGCCCACGGACTTCCGCGACTCCACCAGCATGTTCGAGCAGATCATCACCGCGGACCAAGCCGGCGAGGGCATCAAGGTTCCCGCCGTGGACCCAACCGAGTAGCACCTCGCCCGCTCGCGCAAGGTGACTCCCGGCGTCAAGCGCGCCAAACGGCAACGGCCCCGATCTCGCAATGGAGGTCGGGGCCGTCTTTTGCACAAACGCCTATTTAGACGAGTATTCGCCAGCACGCTCCTACGCCGTCAGGAACACCATGAAGATGATGAGGGCGAAACCGATGATGTCCGTGGGAGCGAAGAAGGTGCCCAGGAACAAGGCGCTGGTCACCGTGGCGGAAACGGGCTCCACCGTACCCAGCAGGCTGGCGCGCACAGAGCCAATGTCTTTCACGCCCTGCAAGTACAGCGCGTACGCCAAACAAGATCCCACAAAGATCAGCACCAACAGCGCGCCCCAGCCCACGCCGTCCAAAGCGGGTACGTTGTTCCACGGCTGGATAAAAATCGAGCTCACAATCCCCGAGATAAACATCGCCGTACCCGTAACGATGGCGGAACCGTAGATGGGCAGAATGCTGGTGGGAATGATGGACATGCACGCAGCGCCCACCGCGGCGATAAGTCCAACCGCCAAGCCCTCGGGCGGAATCGCCAGCTGGGTGGGGTCGCCACCCGTAGCGATAAGGTACGTGCCGCCAAATGCCAAAAGCAAGCCGGCAAGCTCGCGGCGACGCGGCAGGCGCCGCACGGTCACGCACGTGTACGCCATGATCAGCACCAGTTGCAGGCATTGCAGCACCGTGGCCGTTCCGGCGTTGGTAAGGCGCACCGCCAACAGGTAGAAGAACTGATTGAAGAACACGCCGAACGCGGCAAGGAGTAACAGCGTCTTAAGGTGCTTGGGCGTGGTGAGTAACGTGAACAGACGCTTACGGTCGAACATCAGCACCACAACCAAAAATGTGGCGCCCGCCAGGATCTGGCGTATGCAGGTGAGCCACATGGTGTCGATGTCGTAATTCTCAAATAAAAAGCTGGCGCACGTGCCCGAGAATCCCCAAAACGTACCGCCGGCGAGCGTCGCGACAACGCCCACCAGCGCTTGGCGGGCCGCCTTATCATTCAGGCGTTCACGCCACGCCCTGCGCTGGGCGCGCGAGGTGGCGTCGCGACCGTCGGACGGCATGTGCTCCTCGTCCACCGCGTTTTCAACGCGCGTTTCACTCTGCCGTCCCACCTTTTCGAGCCCGCTATCCATGCGATCCTTCTCCCGTCATCCGTCCCCATAGGCGTTCACCATATCGCACAACCGCATGCCGCAACAACATAAAGATACAAGGTCACGGCAAGTTTTTTATAGCGCCACCCAAAACGATGCACCACGCTAAAGCATATACTGGGACAAGAAGGACGCGAGTTCGGCGCCCGCCCGGCTCGAACGCCGCCCATCGGCAAGCGGAGGACAACATGGACTGCACCATGCAAGAGGCCATCGATATCATCGCAAACGATTCCGCCATCGGCGAGATTGTGGACGAGCGCCTGGCGCAGGCGAGCGCCTATCCTCGCGAAGCGCTCGTCTCCCTCAAGAAACAAGAGGTCTCATCCGCGCTCCGGCTCAGCGTCTCCCCCAACAGCTGGCTTGTCGGCACCCTCAAGACGCTCACCCAGCAAGACGGCAGCTTCGCCTACCCTCCCGCGGTCCTCGCCTCCGCTCTGGGCTGCAGCGAAGACCTCGTCCAAGCGGCGCTCGACAACGTGGACGAGGTACCGCTCGAAGAGCGCTACCCGCTCGCCGCATCCGTCGCCCGGCTCATGCTTATCCTGAGTCGCTGACGCCGACGCTATTCGATAGGGTCTCCCGCCGCAAGCGGACCGTCTGCATCGCGCGCCCCCACCAGCGTGCCGGTCTTTGGATACCAGCGAACCTCTGCCAGCGGCTCCTCCAGCACGCGCTCGACCTGCGGCCAATCCGAAGCGTTGACGGAAAGGTACGCGCTCGCCCGGCGGGCATCCGCCGCCGCGACGTCCTCGTAAAGATCGACCTCGATCGTGGTGGGCGTAAGCATGGATCCGCAGCCGCTCGGACGGTTGACGCTCGCGTCGTAGAACGCGAACTCGTCCTGCCTCCACCCGCCAGAGAGGTCGTCGAGAACCTCGCCGCACGAAAGCGCGCCGGCCACAACGGAGAACGCCGCCACCGCGCCGCAAAACACCACAAGGGCGGCCGAGCCGGTATGCTTATACGCTATGGGGTTCTTCTTGCGGTAACGGCGATAGCAAACAGCCACCACGCCACAGGCGATTGCGAGCACAATTCCAACCGCGCCGGTCTCGTCCGCAGAGGAAAGCGCCCCCATGGCAAAGATAAACGCCACGCCGTAGCAGAGAAATCCCAGGGCAACGCCCTTGAGCTCCCTGCCAAGCTGGGCGGGGTCGATATGGGATCGATGCAGGCGCTGCAAATAGAGGCACGGCGTGAAGAGCGCCATCGAGATGCCAAACAGAACAAAGCCAACGCCAACGGACGCTCGGTTATACAGCGCCGATGCTCGTGCAAAACCGGCTGTATGCAAGCGTGCCCAGGGCGGCGAAGAGAAACGCGCAGCCAACCATGGCGGCAACCGCCTGACCGCGACCCTCTGCAGTGGTAAAGCGCTTCATCCGTAAAACCCCTATCGATATCGTCGGTTATCGCAGGATACCATCGCGCATCAAGCCGCAACGCCTTGTTTCGGCGGCGGGTGCCAGGTGACGCCGACAAACAGCGGCAAAAACAAGAGCCGCGAGCATCCCGCAGGCACCGCCAAAGCCCAATTGTCCCCGCACTGCAACCACGCGCCCTCTAACGGGTAAGCTATGCCTTAGGCAAATTCACATCGGATCGCATCGCCGCGAGTGCCAAGCGCGTGCATGCCGCACAACGCACACCGCGCGCCGCAAGCCCCGCCGCCCGCGACCCGCCACCGCAGAATAGGAGCACCATGACCGCATCGCAAACCGGCGCTATCCAGCGCGCCGCCGCGCTTCTGGGCAAAAACCCCGTCCTCCACGGCTTCACCGTCCTTAGCGACCAAGACGTCCCCGAGCTCGACGCCCACGCATACGTCATGCGCCATGACGCATCGGGCGCGCGCCTGCTGTACCTGCCCTGCGAGGACGAGAACAAGTCGTTCTCCATCGGTTTCAAAACCCCGCCCGCAGACGACACCGGCGTCTTCCACATCCTGGAGCACTCGGTTTTGTGCGGCTCCGAGCGCTATCCCGTCAAGGAGCCCTTCGTTGACCTCATCAAGAGCTCCATGCAGACGTTCCTCAACGCCATGACCTACCCGGACAAGACCGTCTACCCGGTTGCCTCCACTAACGAGCAGGACCTCATGAACCTGGCGAGCGTCTACATGGACGCCGTGCTCAACCCCGCCATCTACGCCAAGCCCGCCATCTTCGAGCAAGAGGGCTGGCACTACGAGCTGGACGTCCCCCAGGGCGGCCAGCTTGAAGACGGCACCCTGCGCTACAACGGCGTGGTCTTCAACGAGATGAAGGGCGCCCTTTCCGACCCCATGGACGTGCTGGACAACGCCGTCACCGCGGCGCTGTTCCCCGACACCGCCTACGCGCACGAGTCCGGCGGCAACCCGCGCGCCATCCCGCAGCTCACCTACCAGGACTTCCTGGACAACCACGCGCGCCACTACAACCTTGCCAACAGCTACATCACCCTCTATGGCGACCTCGATGCCGACCGCATGCTCGCGTTTTTGGACGATGAGTTCTTGTCGCGCGACAACGCCGCCTCGCGCGCATGCGCCGGCGACCCCAACCCGCTCGAGCGCCAGGAGCCCGTGGTCTGCGACTATGCTTCCGTCCAGATGGATACCACGCCGGAGAACGCCCTGGTAGGCATGGCCTACGTGCTGGGCGACGCCCTGGATCGCAAGCGCATCGTCGCCGCAGACCTGTTGATGGACTCCCTCATGGGCTCCAACGAGGCCCCCGTCAAGAAAGCCATCATGGCGGCCGGCTTGGGCGGCAACGTCACCTACTACACCGCCGGCGACATGCTGCAGCCCTACGGCCTCATCATGTTGCAAAACGCTAAGCCGCAGGTGGCGCGCCGGCTTCGCCAGATCATCCAGGACGAGTGCCGCCGCCTGGTAGAACAAGGCGTGCCGCGCGACCGCCTGGAGGCGGCCATCTCCAACGACGAGTACGACCTGCGCCAGCGCGACTACGGCATCGCCGACGGCGTCGCCATCTCCTGCGACGTCCTGAGCACCTGGCTCTACGACGATGACGCCGCCACCCTGGCCCTTAGCTACACCCCTATCTATGCAGAGCTGCGCCGCGAGCTTGACGGCACCTACTTTGAGGACCTGCTGCGCGACCTGGTGCTCGAGAGCGACCACAACGCGCTGGTAGAGCTTATCCCCACGGGCGCCGCATCCGCCGCGCTCGACGTTGACGCCGCAGATGCCGCGGATGAGGACGAGCTAGAGAACGCCGACCTCGAAACTGGCGCCTCCTCAGCCGACGCCGGCGAGGCAGCAGAACTCGCAGCCATCAAGGCATCCCTTACCCATGAGCAGCTGCAGCAGATCGTGGACGATGTCGAGCGCCTGCGCGCCCAGCAAGAGGCGGAGGACTCGCCCGAGGCCAAGGCAACGCTGCCGCGCCTGCACGTGTCAGACATCGGCCCGGCCCGCTCGGAGCCCAAGCCCGTGCTGGACGCCAACGCGCCGTTGCCCTGCCTCAAGCACAACATCCCCACGCATCGTTTGGCCTACGCGCTCACCTACTTCGACATCTCGCACCTCAGCTACGCCGAGCTGCCCTACGTCACCATCCTCTCCCGCCTGATGCAGCAGCTGGCCACCAAGCGCCGCAGCGCCGCGGAATTGGATAGCTATATCGATTCCAACCTTGGCTTCCTCTCCTTCCGCGCAGAGGTCATCAGCCAGCCCGACTGGAAGCTCGCCGCGCCCAAGCTCACCGTCGCCGCCGGCGCCCTCTCCGAGAAAATCGATGCCCTGGCGCAGATTCCCGCCGAAGTCTGGAGCGAGACGCTCTTCGAGGATATCGACCGCATCCACGATGTACTGGTCCAGATGCGCATCGGCGCGGAGCAGAGCTTCCTCAACGCCGGCCACGCCGCCGCGCTGGCACGCGCCATGAGCTACGTATCGCCCGCCGCCGTGGTCGCCCAGCAGCTTTCCGGCGTGGACTTCTACCGCTTCCTGCGCGACCTGCTCGATAACTTCGATGAGCGCAAGGAAGATCTTGTCGCCAAGCTGCAGGAGCTCCAGGCGCGCATCTTCACCTCCACCAACACCGTGACCAGCTTCACCGGTTCGGACGAGGACTACCGGCGCTACTGGGAGGTCGGCGGCAACCTGGGCCTTACGCCCCGTACCGCCCCTGCCAAGGAGCTCTACGTTCCCATGCCGGAGCCGCGTCGCGAGGCCTTCATCATCCCCTCGGACGTGTGCTACGTTGCCCGCAGCACCGACCCCCGCGTGCTCGACATCCAGATGGACGGCACCTGGGCCGTTGCCGCGCAGGCGGTCACGTACGAATACCTATGGAACGAAATCCGCGTCAAGGGCGGCGCCTACGGCTGCGGCTTCCGCGCCATGATGGACCGCCAGCTGGCCTTCTACACCTACCGCGACCCGGCGATCGACCCCTCTCTGGAGCGCATCGCGCGCACCGGCGAGTGGCTCAGCACCTTCGAGCCCACGCAGGATGCCTTCGAGGGCATGGTGGTCAGCTGCGCTTCCGGTTTTGACGCGCCCATCAAGCCCTACGCGCTCACCAAGCGCCAGGACAACGAGTACTTTGCCAAGCGCCCAGCCAACTGGCGCCTTGAACTGCGCGAGCAGCTGCTCAAGGCAACGCCCGAGGATCTGCGCCAGCTTGGCAAAACCGTCACGCGCGTAGCGGAGGCCGCTCCGGCATGCGTCTTTGGCGGGCGCGACATCATCGAGGCATCGCACGCGGACCTGGTGCCCGTGGACCTGCTCGCCTAGCCGTTGCACATGGAAGCCAGGCGCGTCATCCATACCATAGAGCCCGTTTTCGACGAGTCCTCGCGGGTGCTGGTGCTGGGCACCATGCCCTCGCCCGCATCCCGCGAGGTGGGTTTTTACTATGGCCACCCCCAAAACCGCTTTTGGCGCGTAATGGAGAGCCTCTACGGCTTGGCAGACCATGCGCTGGACAAGAACGGGCCGCGGCGGGCCTTCTTGCTGCAGCGCCACATCGCGCTGTGGGATGTTCTGCGCTCCTGCACCATCGCGGGCGCCAGCGACGCCAGCATCGCGGAGCCGGAGCCCAACGACCTCACCCGCATTCTGGACGCTGCCCCCATCCAGCACGTCTTTTGCACCGGCGGCAAGGCGGCCGCGCTCGCCAAGCGCTTTGACGGCTCGCTGTTGCGCGAACGCGGCATTCCGCTAACCGCCCTGCCCTCTACCAGCGCCGCCAACGCCCGCATGCGCCTGCCGCAGCTGGTTGAGGCATACGAAGTCATCCGGGCCGGCTCCATATAGACGCGGCATTGAGATTGCTGCGCAGCATGTACAATGCAGACAATAGGCAAGCTCGGACAACGTATCCTGCCAGACAGCGCAACGAACTCGATCAGCGCAGCCAAGCAAGCAACACCAGCGAAAGGTTTAGCGATATGGATATCCTCGATTTGCGCGAATGTGCAAAATCCGGCATGTTCTATGGCGGACGCGCCGGAAAAAAAGAGGGCATAGTCTATAAGGGCGCGCATTGGATCGCAAAGTATCCGCGCTCATCGCGCGACCTTGCCGGCAAGCACCTCCCCTCGTACACCTCCTCACCCGTAGCCGAATACCTTGGCTCGCACCTGTACCAGATGTTGGGAATCCCTGCGCATGAAACCGCGCTCGCTTACCGCGGCGGCAGAATCGTGTGCGCTTGCAAGGATTTCACCTATCCTGGCAAGCGTCTGTTCATGTTCTCAGAGCTCAAAACCGAAATGGACGATGATGACGACGGCTTTCACGATTCCCCCTCGGACGGGGCGTCCGTTTATCTAACCGACGTGCTCCTCAGCATCGAAAAGTCAGAAACGCTATCCAACATCCCAGGAACTCTCGACAGGTTCTGGGACATGTTCGTCGTCGACGCGCTCATCAAGAACCCCGATCGCAACAATGGCAACTGGGGAGTTCTCATGGATGAGGACGGGCGCTACTCACTAGCACCTGTCTATGACAACGGCTCATCGTTCTTCAGCAAACGCAACGACTCCACCTTTGAGCGCCGGCTCGGTGACTCCGATGCCATCTTGCAGGACGCATTTGGCACCAACATATCCGTCTACCTCACCATTGGGGACGACGGAAAGCCGCGACACATTCATCCATTCGACTACATGCGCACAACCATTAACGCCGACCTCGATAGAGCGATAGAAAGAATTGCCGCAGCGTTCGATTTGACTGCGTTTGAGAATCTCGTTGATAGCGTCCCCCGCGAAGCGTACGGATGGCGCGTTCTGTCTGAACCGGCACGGGAATCCCATATCGAGCTAGTGAAAACGCGATACGAGAAAGGGCTTTTGCCCCTAGCCGATGCAATCGCCCGCAGGCGAACCTCCGGCCAATAGGTCCTACTCGCCCACGCGCTCGATGTCGTAGGGCGTGGTCTGGTACACGTAATAGTTGAGCCAGTTGGTATAGAGCAGCTGCGCCTGGCTGTTCCAGATATTGAGCGGCTCGCGCGAAGGGTCGTCGTTGGGGAAATAGTTCACCGGCACGTCGGGGTCGATACCGCGCTTGACGTCGCGCTCGTACTCAAGGCGCAGCGTGTCGCTGTCGTACTCCGGATGACCAAAGACAAAGAACCGCCTGCTATCGACGGACTTCACAATGTAGAGCCCGGCGACGTCGGAAGTCGCGATGATCTCCAGGTCCGGATTTGCCGCAACGGCCTCCTCGTCCACGCCCGTATAGCGGGAATGCACGGCGTAAAAGCGGTCGTCGAAACCGCGCACCAAAGGCGAGGAGGGCTTGATCACGCGGTGCTCGTACACGCCGGAGAGCTTGGCCGGCAGCTCGTGCTTGCCGATACCGTAGTGATGGTACAGGCCAGCCTGCGCGCCCCAGCAGATGTGGAAGGTGGAATGCACGTTGGTGGTGGACCAATCCATGATCTCGACCAGCTCGTCCCAATAGTCGACGTCCGCAAAATCCAGCTGCTCAACGGGAGCGCCGGTGATGATGAGGCCGTCGAAGTTGGAATCGCGGACCTCGTCGAACGTGCGGTAGAAGGTATCCAGATGCTGGGCGGACACGTTTTTAGCCTCGTGGCTGCTGGTGCGCAGAAGTTCCACCTCGCACTGCAGCGGCGTGTTGGAGAGCTTGCGCATGATCTGCGTCTCGGTGGCGATCTTGGTGGGCATGAGGTTCAAGATCAGCACGCGCAGGGGACGAATGTCCTGGTGCAGCGCGCGGAACTCCGTCATGACAAAGATATTCTCGCTCTCCAGCGTCTCGGTTGCCGGCAGGGCGTCTGGTATGCGAATGGGCATGGTCCACCTCGAGGTTACTAGGCTCTATTGCAAGGCTCTCGCTTTTACGCGTAAAGCATACGATACCCGCTTGCGGCCCGCTTGTATCGCGCAAAAGCTGCAAGCGGCGAAATGATGCGCGCGGCAAGCCCCGCGCCCCGTTCTGCAACAGAGCCGACACATTGCAGCGCTACTATGCACGGCAACAAAACGCCGGCGCGCCGCGAAAGCCCGCGACGCTCCCCAACCAGAAGGGATGCATAATGATCAAGCCGCGAACCGTTGGCATTGTGGGAATGGGCCACGTGGGCGCCCATGTGGCGAACAGCCTGCTGCTGCAGGGCTTGGCGGACGAGCTCTACCTGTGCGACATCGACTCCGTCAAATCCGCGTCCGAGACGCAGGACCTGCGCGACTCGCTGCAGTTCTGCCCGTACAACACCAAGATCATCGACTGCCAGGACCGCTATGAGGAGCTTGCGGGCTGCGACGTCATCGTTAACGCCGCCGGCAAGGTCTCGCTGGCCGCTGGCAACCGCGACGGCGAGCTCTTCTTTACCACGGACGCCTGCCGCACCTTTGCCAACCGCGTTGTCGATGCGGGCTTCGACGGCATCTTGGTCTCTATCTCCAACCCCTGCGACGTGATCTGCACGGAGTTTTGGCACCTCACCGGCTACGACCCCTCGCGCATCATCGGTTCGGGCACCGGCCTGGACTCCGCGCGCCTGCGCTCCCAGATCTCGCTCGCCTGCAACCTGGACCCCAAGTCCATCAACGCTTACATGGTCGGCGAGCACGGCGCGTCTATGCTGGCAGCCTGGAAGTCCGCCTCTATCTCCGGCAAGCCCTTGGCTCAGTTGGCGGACGAGGAGCCCGAGCGCTTCGCCTTTGACCTGGCCGAGATGGAGGACAAGGCGCGTCAGGGCGGCTACGTCACCTTTGCCGGCAAGCAGTGCACCGAGTACGCCGTGGCAAACGCCGCCGTTCGCGTGGTCGCCGCCGTGTTGCATGACGAGCATGCCGTGATGGGCGCCTCCACCCTTATGACCGGCCAGTTCGGCGAGGAGGGCATCTTCACCTCGCTGCCCTGCATCATCGGCCGTAACGGCGTCGAGCGCGTAATGGAGCTGGATCTCTCCCAGGCTGAGCTCGAGGCGTTCCACGCCAGCTGCTTGGAACTTTGGAATGATGGGGATTTTCGACTTTCCGTTGCCGGGAAACTGATTGTGAAGCAGCGTCTGACTAGTTCGGTAATTGTAGTTTTCTTCGGTCGTAAATAGGCCTCCTGTATGAAGCAAGCACCAAGTCCTCCTACATACAGGCTCCCGATTGGAAAAGTTATACAGTTTCGCGCCGCAACATGAGCAATTTTAAATCAGCAATAAAAAGACGGAGTATCACGAAAGAATCTGTAATTATTCAAAGTAGGAATACTTTTCAGAATTCGCATCTGAGTTTTATGCAGTGCAGAACCTTACCACCCCTTCATGGTCATGCCACCCCGGGACCGGGTTTGTTCTTCTTCATGATTGTCTGGCTGATGGCCAAGAGCAATCCGCAGCTTCTGGAGCTCTTGCATCCGCTTGCAGTCGATGTGCAGCCTCGGCTGTGCAGTCACGGCAGCAGCATTGTGCTGGAAGATATAGCTCATGTGGCAGAGTAGACGGGACACTGTGAACGGCAGTTTCTGGCGTTCCAGAACATATCGAGCATGGGGATGGCCATACGAATCCGCCATCCGGAAGCAGTTTCGGGTCGCTTCTTCATCTTTGGGGATGCCGCTTCCCGTAAGGCACAGCTTCCCCAGCAGGCATCTGGCCCAAGGATGGTTCTGATCGGCTGCGCGGCGGAGATACTCTGCTGCCTCGGCTGCATCCTTCTCACCCATATGCCGCTTCATAGACTTCAGAAGATATTAGTAGAACTTCTTTCCTTTGACATTACCCATCTGCTGAGACAGCTTCCAAATCATCCGCTTCACCCGGGTAAGCTCATACACCTTCTCCCCCATCTGCCGGGATAACTCCAGCATGACTTTCCGGCTTTCACGAACCAGTTCATCCCGCGGGACAAGCTTCTGTTCGTAGATGTGAAATACCTCTTACTAGAAGATGTTGTTGGTGAGTCGGGACTTCAACTGTATTATAATGGGTTATATTCTTGATAATACTTCTTTTGTAAACTCAAAAACTTTGTCATCTTCTTTTTATTCTTTCTCCCGGTCTTAGGAAGTTGCAATTGCACCGAAACCTTTTTCGTTTTATTGAAATTTTTTTCGTTTTCAAAACATTGCTTTACCACCACGAGACTGCTAATTTAAATTTATACAAAACCACCACAATGCGCAGCAAAAGGAGGATTTGATTTGGATATGTCGGACAGCATTTTGCGTTTTGAGAATATCTCAAAAACCTTTCCTGGCGTCAAAGCCCTGAATAATATATCCTTCGAAATCCGCCGTGGAGACGTCCATGTTCTATTGGGAGAAAATGGAGCCGGTAAATCAACTCTTATCAAGATATTAACTGGCGTTTATCAAGCAGACGAAGGCGGCGCAATCTATTTGAATGGGAAATCTGTATATCTTTCAGATCCGCTTCACTCCCGAAAACTGGGGATTGGCACCGTCTTTCAGGAAAATAGTCTAATCCCTCATTTAAGTGTTGCGGAAAATATCTTTCTGACCCGTGAACCCCGAAATGCATCATGGTTAATTGATTGGAAACGGATGTATGGTGAGTGTGACCGTTGGATCCGTGAGTTGGGCGTAAACCACATCAATCCGCGAACGCAGGTGAGGCGGCTCTCCGTAGCAGATCAACAAATTGTGGAAATTGTAAAAGTCTTTTCACAGAATCCGTCGATCGTTATTCTGGATGAACCGACCTCTTCTCTTTCAGAAAATGAGATTCAGAATCTTTTCCATATTATTACCACCTTGAAGAAAAAAGGCGTGACTTTTATCTACGTTTCTCATCGCATGGAGGAAATCAAGCAGATTGGTGATCGGGCCACCATATTTAGAGACGGATCACTCACGGGAGAAATTGATGATTGCAAAACCGCCGATATGGATAAAGTCATTAACATGATTGTTGGCCGGACACTGGATGAGAAATTTCCCCGGAGAGAAAGCCATATCGGAAAAGTAGCGCTGGAGGTCTGCGGCATTCAGGTTCCAAACACCATTTATGACATTTCTTTTCAAGTGCATAAGGGGGAAGTGCTCGGTCTCTCCGGACTGGTGGGTTCCGGACGCACCTCTACCGCCAAAGCCATCGTGGGTGCCATTCCCCGTACTGCGGGAGATATTCTGATTGATGGAGAACCCGTCAAAATCCACGCTCCATCAGACGCCATTGCTCACGGGATTGGCTACTTGCCGGAGGACCGCAAATTTGAGGGACTCCTTCTCACCAAGTCCATAAAGGAGAACATCACACTCCCATCGCTCAAGCGCAAATTCCGCAAAGGTTGTATTCTGGATGGCCGCAAAGAGCGGGCGACAGCTGAAGAATTTCGAAAAAAGCTTCGTATCAAAACTCCGAACATCACCCGTCTAAGCAAATTTCTCAGCGGCGGTAATCAGCAAAAGGTGGTCTTCGCCAAATGGCTTTGCTCTGAAGCCAGCATCTATATTTTTGACGAACCTACACGAGGCATCGATATTGGTGCCAAAAGTGAAATCTACCAAATCATAAATGATCTGGTGGCACAGGAAGCCGCTGTCATTGTAATATCCTCCGAACTGCCAGAAATTTTGGGCATCTGTGACCGAATCCTAGTAATGCGGGATGGCCGTATTACCGCAAACATTGCCCGTTGTGACGCCACGCAGGAAAAGATTATGAGCTATTCGATATAGGGAGGAAAGTGCCATGAAACACTTGAAAGATACTTCCGCAGCCGCTCTCAGTCCGCAACGCAAAATACATTTCGACTATCCCTGGCTCTCGGCAGCCGTACCGCTGGTTGTGTTGATGATCGTACTCCCTCTGGCAAATCCTCGCTTTCTGACCGTCAGCAATCTCACCAGCGTTCTTCTGCAGGCGGCGGTATATGTCATCATGGCGTTGGGTATGTCTTTCGTACTGATGACAGGCGGAATTGACCTGAGCCAGGGCTCTCTATTGGCTTTGACAGGTGTGGTTGCAGCTTATATCGTGGAAAACCAAGGGTCCGTCCTCCTAGCAATCCTGGCCAGTATTTTGGTCGGTGCCTTAGTAGGCGTTGTCAACGGCAGTGTGATTTCTCGGCTGAGCATCCCTCCATTTATCATGACGTTGAGCACTATGTATCTTTGCCGGGGTCTAACGCTGGTAATTACGCAGGCAAGCCCCATCTCCATTTCTAGCGACACGTTCCGCTGGATCGGAAGCGGCGATTTCCTGGGGATTCCAGTTCCTGTCATAATCTTTGTAACAGCTGCCATTATCGGCCAATTTATTCTCTCCTACACCGCCACGGGCCGCTATATTTTAGCAGTCGGTTCCAATCGGGAGGCCGCCCGTCTTTCCGGCATCAAGACCAGATGGAACGAGTGCAAAGTGTACATCATTTCCGGCATCATGGTAGCCATTGCGGGTGTTGTATATGTAGCTCGTCTGGGTGCCGCGCAGGCAAACGCCGGACAATCCTACGAAATGGAAGCTGTGGCCGCCTCGGTCTTGGGCGGGACGTCTGTTCTGGGCGGAGAAGGAAATATCGTAGGCACCGTTCTAGGTGCTATTGTGGTAGCTATTATCCGAAATGCTATCGTACTGCTGGAAGTCTCCACCTATTATCAGCAGATGATTACCGGTGCGGTTATTTTGCTGGCCGTCATTGTCGACGTGCAACGCAAGGCCCGGGCCGCAAAACGGGTCGATTGATTCTTTCAGATCTCACAAGCTGTAAAATTGCTTTACGGGATAACATCATTTTAAAGGAGGACAAC
>OHAS01000423.1_pt1 | contig 36745 bp, 43 predicted proteins | sample 1577131 | NCBI WGS metagenome assembly OHAS01 (sample SAMEA3541566, study PRJEB24748) | human gut metagenome | biome: human gut; feature: human-associated habitat; material: faeces | place: China | collected 2012 | reverse complement strand
AAAACGATCCTGCACCATGTTATTCATCAGAAATTTCCGGTTTGCACAGATTTACCGGGAATAAACAGAAGGAGACCAGCATGAAGGAAAACCGTTTTGTCACTTTCATTATACAAGCTTTATAAATCTTTTCCAATATCCTCAAGCTCTTTCATAGCATCCTGATTTTTAGAAAGCTCATCCTTTGCTGTTGCATAATATGACTTCTGGAAAAGCAAATCCCATGAAAGATATTTTGCCATACAGTCAAACTGCTTATCAATCAACTCATACTGGATACTGTCAACTGGAGAACCGCCTACAACAATCGTGCCAACTTTTTTATTTTTTAACTGCATTCCCCGGCAATAACACTTATCAATGATAAGTTTCAATTGTGCTGACATTCCCCACCAATAAACCGGTGTTGCAAAAAGGATCATATCTGCGGCAGCAATTTTATCAATTGTAGGATTTGTATCATCCTTATCTACACATCCCTTAGAACATTGACAGGCACCACAGCCCTTGCATGGTGCAATATTAAGTTTGTCAGGTTCAATGATTTCAATTTCGTTTTTTTCAGATGCTCCTTTTACAAAAGCCTCAATCGCTGTAAGAGTGTTTCCTTTTCTTGCACTTCCATTTATAATGATTACTTTCATCTCGCAAAGCCTCCATTCTGCTTATCATATAAGCAAATAAGTTCTAAATAATAATTTTTCTCACATAGGCACATTATACCATAGTAAACATGCCTATGCGATAACATTTACTGCTTCTTCCGATATGAACTCATCTTCTCCACAGTTACCTCTGGATAGAAGTAAGTAAGAATCGTTGCTTTGGGAACGCCTGCAGCAAGAGCTTTCTTCACTTCCTCTTTCTGCTCCGGCGTATATGACCAATGCAACATTCGGTTTGTGATAGTATCCTCCCACTTAGGCTTTTCCCTCTCAGGATTCCTTACAGGCTTAGCACCAGCACTTCCATTAGAATGGTTCCTTTCAGAACCTACACAGAGTATAGCTGACAGCACGCATCTTCTACAGTAACCCACACTCTTTTTCGCGGGAGCAGCACTCTTTTTTAATTTTCCACAAATCATTACCACCGGCTTAGCCGGTGGTTTGCTCTGCGGCTATAAGCCGCTGTTCCCTGCTTGCCTCTAAAGAGGCTCTGAAAGTTCGCCTTCCGCGCTACGCTCTCTGGCTGGCTCTAAAGAGCCTTTCTTATTTGCCCTACTTTACCGGCTCACCCGTAAACGGGTCAATATACTCTTTCAGTGTCATTTGGTCATATTCCAAATCTTCTTTTAATTGATTCCGAATATATTCCTCGATTTTCTTTGCATTCTTTCCTACTGTATCTACATAGTAACCTCGACACCAAAAGTGCCGGTTTCCATACTTATATTTCAGATTTGTATGCCTTTCAAAAATCATAAGCGAACTTTTTCCTTTTAAATATCCCATTATCTCAGATACACTATACTTCGGTGGAATTCTTACAAACATATGAATGTGATCCGGACATGCTTCTGCTTCTATAATTTCGATTCCTTTTCTTTTACATAATTCACTTAGTATGTGTCCTACATCTACACGTATCTGTTGATATATGACTTTTCTTCTATACTTTGGCGCAAATACAATATGATACTTACATTCCCACCTCGTATGTGCTAAACTATTCTTATCCATATTGGATACCTCCTTTGTTTTAGTGCGGTTGGCGAACCTGCACTTATTATAACATTGGAGGTTTTTTACTTGAAGCTGAAGCTATTTGGGGACACACCTGCATAGCAGGTGGTTTATTTTTATTGTTACTACAACTAGTTTGGTCCCGACATTAATGTCGGGACCAAAACTATTCGTAAAACTGCTCTTCAACAGAAATGGCATTAAATAATTTTAACTTTAATGCTTCATCATTATCATAAGTATTATCTAATATAGCAGTCATCAGCTCGGTTAAAAGCTCCTCATCTATGTGTCCGGCTGCCACATGATAACTTATATTTTCCATTTCTCTGAAATACACATTTGCAATTCCCATGTATCCATTTCTCAGTAAGAAATCTGCAGTCAACGTGATCGCAATTCTCTTGTTTCCGTCTGTAAAACAATGAAATTTGCAGGAGCAAAAGAATAAATGTACTAGCTTATCAATGAATGTCGGATAATAATCATCATTTTGAATATGAGTTAGCACGCTGTCTAGTCTCCCCAAATCTAAATCCCCTATATCTCCTCCGCCACTTTTCTCAATTGTTGCGCGATGTATTTTTACAGCCTCATCGAGCGTAAGATAATAAATTTGTTCCATCTACTCACGCTCCTTTAGTCTTTTTAACACATCTCTGTTCTCATCCATTAATCTTGCAACTTGATCCGATTCTGCTCCCAAGAACTTGTCATATTCACTCTGGTCTAAAGGTTTAATATACGACTCTAACTGTTGATGAAAAGAATCTCTTAATGCCAAATCTCTACTTGCCATTTTGGTTCTTGCACCATTAATAAGTGGCTTCCAATGAGGAAGTTCTTCAAACTCTTTAAATACTTCTCGAACCTCCCAATTTGTGATTTTTCTTCCTTCCAGTTCTGCTTTTTTTCGAATCATCTCTGCCAAACCACATTCATATGATGCAATCAAATCTAATATTTCCGAATAAAAAGTATCCCTCGTTCTATCACTCTTTTTTAGATTTAGAACTTCTCTATACTCTTTTGCATTTTCTTTAAAAATGCTTTGATAAATCATATCTGTAAATATTGCATATTTGAATTGATTCATATCTACAAAATCCCTTAATGCATCCGTAAATTCTCTTCGATAATCATCCTCCTGCAAATAAGAATGTAAAAAATCCTTATCTCTTTGATTAATATATTTTGTTGCCCCCCCAGTCTTCTTATTAACCAAATCAATAACAATGTTCAACATTGCTTGCCTTAATATTCTTGCATTTTCACTTTCTACCAACAACATCGCTATATTTAAAAAAGCTTTAAAATCAAATATAGCAAGCAACGTCGTTTTATTGCTTATAATCCCTATGTCTATTCCGGCTGCATTAAATAAACTCGCAGCCTCAATAAAGCCTTTTAACCTAGTGCCTTTAATTATTTCATATCCATTTTTTTCTAATTCAGGTAGATTAGCAGATACACACCTCTCTATTGTTCGAATATCTACTTCGAAAAATTCTGCCACCATATTTTTTGTAAAATATACTTTATCTTCAAACCAAACACCTTGAATATTGGACGTATTTCGAATTTCTTCCAACGCCATATTATTGTTCAATATATTTTGTCTATCTAACTGAGAATTTGTTAAATCTTTTTTCATCTCTTGAACTCCTTTTATGCCAGTGTGCATTATACTTATATTTCATTTTTACATAAGATTTCTTGCTCTAACAATATAATGTTCTTTTTTACTTTTTCTTCGAAATCCAAAGATAATTTACTTCCTCCTAAATGGAGCTGAAAATACCGATCCTTCATTATTGGATTCATAACATTATTAGAATAATCGGCCCATTTTTCTCTGTATTTCTCTGCGACATCCGTATTGTAAATATTTAAGGAGGTTATCATATCCTTCGAAATAACCGTATTATATGTATTTACATGGTCCATAAAATCTTGCAAGGGTTTATCCGCTGTTACAAATTTAATAAATATCGGATTCCCCATCTGCGCAAACATCTCTGCAAATGCACTGGCCATTCGATATTGAAACACATCAATTGTAGCATTTAAGACATGCATCAACTCTGGTTTTTCTTTAGGCTTAAAAACTCTCTTTGCAATATTTTTTTCATTATTATTTCCAATAAATAATAATGTCGCCATTAGAAACTCATTTGCCAATAGAACGTCTACTTCTTTTGTCATAAATTCAAATAATAGCTTTATTTTATCAAATGAGTCCACATTATGATTAAAATATAGTTGATAAATCTTAAGCATATATAAATACATAACTAAAAATGTAATTTTTAGTTCTTTCCCCGTCTCTCCAAACATATAAAGCGGCAAATTACAATCATATATAGATTTATAGTTTTTCTGTTGTTTATCTTTATTACTAATACAAAAGTCTCCTGCTCCTTTATGATTTACTATCTCATCATCTGACATCGAGGTAAGAAGATTATCATACGCAATCATTATTTTTTGCATTGCCTCTGTATTAATCTGATTTGTGTTGTAGTCATAACATAGTTCAACAAGTGCAAACTGGTTCTGTACCCCATATCTTCTGGCTGTTAAAATAAAATCTATTATCTCGTTTTTTAACTCTTCTGATTTGCATTTTCCCTTGTAATATAAATTTCCCATTGCTATCAAAATATTCGAATCAATCAAATAGAAACCTTGTTTGCAATTAGTTCCAAAGCAATACTCTTTTAGCATTATTTCCTTCCCTCCTACATCAATACTAAATAATTGGTCAGTCAATCTGTGCATCTATTTTTGTGTAATACAAGCTTTTGGGTACAATCAACTTCCATTCATCTGAATAACACATATCTGATCTATCTTTTGTTAAATAGCGCTTACTCCTTCCAATTTGACTCTTACATGTATCAAAGAATTCATCTGTCAGCCCCATCTGCTCTTTATGTCCAGAAAGAAGAAATCCCATTTTCTGATATAGGAACTGATTCGATAATAGGTCTAAATATTTCAAAACTCTTTTCTCCTGCATTCGCTTCATACTTCCAATATCCTGTATCACTTCTTCTATTCCAGCTATTTTATCCATATCCTTTACGCAGTCTACCAAAGTTCGTTCCCGATTTGTGATACGTATTCCACCGCTTAGTGCAGGCATTTCCACGCCTTCCATATCCTTTGACGCCACATATCGATACGTATATCCATCAAATTCAAACTCTCGAAAGCTGGTTTCTGATGCAACATAGACATCGTAATATACCTGATCGGTTATCCCATAATATTCCATAGCGGTATGGTGAGACACATAAGAGGTTGGCGTAATCTTGCTTGCTATCTGAAATCGATTAGCAACCGGTGCCCCTGTCTCTCCACTGATGCAAGTATACATATTGTTACGGATTTTCGCCACCATTCCCTCCTTCATCAATCGCTTGATTGCAGAGCGAGCGCTGTCCATATTGTCATAATATTTATTTACATCTTCCACAGTAAATACTGGAGTTTTCAATAGTTCAAAATACAAATTCAAAATCAACACCTCCATGTTTTATAAATCAACTTGGGTTATATGTAAACTAATTTGTCACTTTTATAAACCTAATATAATACCAGTTTCAAACATAGTCAAGTTTAATTTTATTTCAAAATGGTTTATACAGCTGTTGATTTGTCGCATTTTTAAACTTTTTCAGTGGTTGATGCAAAATTTGCACAAACCACACATGGTATTCTCGTTGCTCGATTACCCAGCAAACTGTGGCATATCATGATTTACCTCAGCCCTATAATAACTGCTTATGGTGCTTCCTGCATTGAACAAGCTGGCAAGTAAATAACTTTTTATATTCCGCACCTTAGTAGTATTCTTCCCAAGGCAATTAATTACATACTCCACATGAGAATAATTAAGCTTCAGGAATTTGCTTTTCACAAGATTCTTTCCTTCTGTCACGGTATCCATGTGTAATCTGACATCGTGATCCAGTGTAAGGGTATCTCTTTCCTTGAGATGATACACATCCAAATCAGAAAACATGTCTTCCCCCACCGTTACAAAAGGCACCAGTACATGACCTTTACTTTTCATTCTCCCACAAAGCATTGTCAAAAGAAATAAAAGGCTATTCTTATCATCTTTCGCATACATTTGATGTATGGCTGCGATCGCAACTGTCATTACAGAATCATCCGTAAACTGACAACCTTTTGTAAACAGTTCAAAATCCTTTGTCTTAGTTCCTCTATCAAACTCAAATGGACTTCCAATAATATCACCTATTATTGCTCCGTACATAGCTCCTCCTATCCCCGGTCTGTTCCGGCTCATTGCATCTTTTTCTTTATTACAATTACATTATATATTTGTACCTTATTTATTTGGTCGCTGAACGGGCGACACTTTCATGCAAAAGAAAAACGCCAGTATATAAGATACTGACGCATTCATTCTTTCTACAATCTATCTCTCTTTTTTCTTCCGTCTCCGAACTTCTTCCCTCAAAAGTGCATACTCAATGAAACTGTATATCAGTTCAGTGACATCTTTATCATCAAGGTACAATAATTTATTTATATCTATTGTTCCTAATTCTATTCCAGCTGAACCTACTCGGATTCCATCGCCATGTTGTGAAACCATAGCAACAATCTCATCACTTTTCATACTGCTTATCTGACCATTATGTAAAAAAGCAGCTTTACCATCCGGCAACAGTTTTACAAATCTGTCAACATTATACTGAAGTGAATTATGGCTTGTCTTAAATCGGTCTATAGCTACTGTCATAGAGGTGTAACTGTTTCGCTTTTCACCTCGAAACCCTGCATCTGTACCAAATATAGAAAGTGATACAATCTGCGTTTCACCAAATCTGTCATTTACCAAGAATGCTCTATACACACCATTATAGTGTCCGCCTCCGGCATTTCCATAATCCATATATCTCTGTCCAAGGTCTTCAAGAAGTTCAAAATTCTTGCGTTTCACCATTGGCAGCTTATGCCCTGTATCAAGTAATGCCTGATACAGATTTACTGCAAGTGACCTATCTTCAATTACAATATTCCCTGACATATACTCAAGAAACAACTCCTCATCTTCTTGGCTAAATGAATAGTCCTCAGCAATTACAAATCTTTTATATCTGTTCTGTAACATTACATCCCAAACATATATATCAATATATGTGTTCGAACCAGAATGACGATAATATGCAAAGCAACGTACAGATTCACTATCATGAAAGGCTTCAATTTCCATATTCATGAATTCGCATTCTGATAACACAGGGAAGCTACAGGCATTAACGTTTTCTGACTTATAAAAGAGCTTTTCAAACATATACATTGATACCACAACACCACTTCCCTTCTTCATTCAGTATTTTATTCCTCCGAAATATAGTCTATATACTCTTGCAAGCAGGAGAATTCATCCATATCTACATCCAACTCTATTCCTAAATATTCATTGATTGCTTCGATATATTCCAGAGACTCTGTTTCTCCAGCCTCCCGTGCATGAATCTCTGCTAGTTGAGTATAATAAGCATAAAAATTTTCATCTCCATCTTTATAATCAGCAAATTCTTCCATATAGACTGATGCATCATAGAACATAAGTAGATTTCTATCTTCCTTGTCCAGTTTTTGGAAAAGCTCCACTTGATCATGCTGGTATGCATGATGTACTTCATGTATTAATGTTTCAAGTACTTCATAGGAATATGCATTTTGGAGATGCTCCAAATCTATAACCACCTGGTGCGTCGAATCCCTATAATATGCCAAAGTCCCTGTAGGCAAATCATCTGTTCCGACTAGAATTTCATGAGAGAGCCCATAGTATCTAGCCTGACAGTTTATAATTTTTTCTGCCACGAGTAATTTGGTCTCTATACTCAGGGTTTCCCATCTACTAGGTTCGATATCTGAAATCACTTCTATATTTGCCTTTAAACTATGTTCATCTCCATACACTTTTACAACTTCAGCTTTAGAGTTTAACACTGTGCCGTATAGCAAGGACGATGTTGCTACTGGAACCATTATTACTAAAGATGCTATCGCCGAATTTCTTTTCCACAATATAGCTACATTCTCGACACGACGTTTTATGATTAAGTTACGTTTGTCTCTTCTTCTAATTCGTCTGAAAAACACGAGTATAGATAACAACAAAGAAATAACTGCCGTAGCAATACCAACATAAACAATACGTGTACGGTACAGGTTCATATATGTAATACAAACAAATACACCCCAGCATAGAATTATATTTTCGATTAGATTCCGATAATTTCGGTTTCTATTCCAGGTTATCGCAATACATATTGCCATTACTATTACCGACAAAATCACAAAACCAAACAAAGACTCCGTATAAGTGAATTTGGGTATGCACCTAAAAAGCAGATTCCTAAACCATAGGAAAACAAGCAAACTCCATATAATATGCTCTTTTATATACTCTTTTCGGGTCATGTTGTTTTGTTCCATATGTATCACCCCTTTTTCATTTGTTCATAAGCTGATTCTATTGTTATTTTTCCTGTATCATACAACAGGTCTTGCGTTTCACTATCATATACGCATATTCTGCTATATCGAACATCTGGGTCAATCATAAGTCTTGCTTGCATCAACTCTATCAAAATAATAAAAACCAATTGACCCTGCGTATTGTAATGTGAATTAAATTCATTTACCATTTTCTTATTCATGTATAGTTCAAATTCCATCAACGACGTATCCGCTTCATAATGTGTAACATAATTCCGAAAATCAATTCCCGTAGCAGCTTCTAATGTATCCTTGAACGTCTCATTATACCAATTTTCCGTTCTTGTTCTCTGCATCCAATCATCATACTCACTCTTGTCCATCATATGTGCATAATCAATATCATCAAGCATACAATATGGCAAATCATCACAGTCCTCATTTAGATGATTCACATATTCTTCAATCGTAGGATATTCTCTAGTCGGTGCAAATCTGTATACCAACTCGACCGATTCTGTCTTGGGTGTGCATGCTGTAAGCATAATTGAAATCATTAACATTTATATAACAACTCTTCGCATTAAAACACCTCCTCGCTTGCTCTTATGATATATATACGAAGCAAACCGAGATATCTCCATTTTTATTTTAATAAAGCTTCTTCTTTTCAAAATAATAGTAGCTGCTAACTTGTTATGTATAATTATTGAAACTATTGTCATTTCTGTTGTCAAAAAAGGATGTCCCATTCCATAACTCTAGCTTGTCATAGTTTTAGGACATCCTCCACATTCCATCTATAAAACAAATACAATTGCCACCATTGCAATAGTAATTTGAACAACATAGTTTACTATTCCATATTTAAGATATTCTCCTATCCCCCAAGCAATTTTTTGTTCTCCGGCATCTACAATTCCTGCTTTATTAACCTTTCCGGAAAGAATAAATCCAGCTGTTGCAGACCACATAAACAGTGAACTACCAGCACATATTGAAGCTGCATACGCAACCGCAATCCAATCTGACTGTGCATTCAAAGGTCCATTACATAACTCTACAATTATTGGCATCATAGCTGCAGCTGCTGGTCCTGCACTAAATATTCCTGCAATAATTGATGTAATAAGCATTATTGCCATTACAAGCAACTTGGGACTCGAAATATTATCTTGCAGATATTCCGCAAGTATTCTTAACAAGCCAGATTCACTTACAACTTCAGCAAAGAATAGAAATGAAGCGATTGTAAGCACTGATTTCAATTCCATTCCCTGATGCACTCTTATCTTTTTTAATGAACAAATCACCATTGCCATGACATACCCTAATACCGCAATAATTTCTGGTGGAATAATACTTTGGGGAATAATACTCCATGCCAAGAACATCCCCAAGAAAACAATACCCAGGCATATCAAAACATCATATCGAATTTTCATATTCTTATACTGGCTTTTTAAATTCGCTATTGCCAATTCCCTAATTGCTCCATCATCTTTTTCCTTTTTAACACTTATCCCCCACAAAACAAGCAAAATTAAAGATGTTATTGCAAACAACGGAAACGCATGTGTTAAATAGCTAAGAAAACTTGTAATTCCACTAGTCATGATTACTATGGCTGGAAAATCCCCCACAGGACTTGCTGCTCCTCCGGTATTAGACAATGCAAGTATTACCGCAAAAAATGTACACACGTATTTTCTATCTACTTCTAATGTTTTAAGCAGAACAAATACAATAGGAAGAATCATCATAACAGCCGTAATATTGTTTAAGCAAGAAGATATCAAAAACATCATTCCGCCAAACAGCATTAAACACATTCTCTTTTGCCCTTTTGACTTCTCTGCAATTTTTATTGCTATAAGCTGCATAATTCCCGTTTCGGCAATTAAATTCGTAAACAATTCCATCACAATTAAAATTACCAGCACGTCGTAAGAGTAATTTGCCATTATCCCTTTAACAGGAAGATTGAAACCAATTGCTACAAGAGTTCCCACAATAAACATTACCGCAATAAGAAAAAATCCTGCACTCTCGCCAAATGAGCTAAACAATGATGACTTTCCTATCCAATTTGCCTTAGAGTTCTGTACACCACTCAATCCATTCATTCTGCATCCCTCCATATCAAATTAAACTTGTCTGGATTTATCTCAATCCATTCTTCATACTTAATAAACTCATCAATTTTAACATATGGCAAAAAAACAAACTTACCATAAAAATCTTTATAATGTTCAATCATTCGGTAAGTTTCCGGTAGCACCATCAAGCGCCCATTTGCCATATATCCACATGCTACAATTACTCCATTGCTAGGAATAAATTCATCTGGAAAATACGGTTCATTCAGTAACGATACCGTCACATTTGCCGGAATGTTTTCCGCCAACCTTCCCTTTACTTCGTCATCCATGCTACAGGGTACAAGAACGATCACTTCTGCATCAGCTATATACTTAGGAATTATGTCAAATAATGCTATTTCCGGTGTGAGAAACATGAGTTTTGATTTTCCCAGTTCTGCAATCCACGCAACCATCTTTTCCACATTATCTTTTAATTTTATAGACGGAAGAGGCATAGCTGCCCCTACCTTATTCCGAAGTTCTTCACTTGATAATAGCTCTGCAACATTAAGACCAACTTGCATTAATCCTATTTCTTCAGCAGTTCTTAACACATTCATTTTACGCATCTCCCTTCGTTTTCTTCTGGTGCAAATATGCAATCAGTCTTGAAATAACTACTATTTCATGAGGTGATGCCTCCAATATATCAACATACTTATTCCCATCCATTCCATAAATTTCACTGTACACATTATTCGCATGCTGTCCCAACACAGGAGAACCAAATCTTGTAAATCTCGCATTCATATTACGCCACCTCCTCAATCATCTTAATAAGCTGAACTGCAAGGATCTGTACTTCCGGCGGAGCATTATGAATAATTCGCATTGCTGCAACCGCAGTATCCTCATCTTCAAACACCTCCATAAAAAGCTCGTAGTCACTTTCGTCAAAATCAATATGCATCATATTTTTTCTCTCATGAGGCGGAATAGGATGCTCCCCTCTAAGATGTGGTGGAATAGGATGTCCACCTCTGTCGTACGGAGAAATAGGATGTTCCAAACCAACAAATTTGATCATATCCTGTTTGTCATTTTTCTGTTCTGTGAATTTTGTTTCTTCTACAAATGCCTTCATAATTTCATCCTCCTTTATACTATTGAAATAGAAAAATTCTAATTAAGCACTTCTTCTTTCACTCAAATTCTTCTTTACCATGTTATTTAAGTGAATAATTTCTTCACACCTATCTACAACATTCTTCTCGTGAGAGATGTATATTACTCCTGCCCCAATAGATTTTGCATATTCCTCGATATTGGTAAGAACCATATCCGTGGAAAAGTCATCTAGATTTGCTGTAATTTCATCAAATACAAACAAAGTAGGTTTCCGTAAAAAAGCTCTAGCAAGTGCAAGGCGTTGTTTCATTCCCCCAGATAATTCCTTTGCACCTTCACTAATAGAAATCTCTAAGGCATCTTCAGGTTTTTCTGCGATAACGCCTTCATAGTTTCCGTATAATCTCACTTTCTCAAGCGCTGCAACAAGCTCATTATCACTCACTTCATTTTTTAATCCATATTTCAAATTATCTCTAATCGAACCAGCGATAAAAAATGAACTCTGCGGGCTATAATATAGAAGTGATGTCAACTCCTTCTGAGAATACATTTCCTGAGCATTTCCAAATATTGTCACTTTCCCAATCGAATGAGGATAATAACGATTTAAACAACGCACTAAAGATGTCTTACCACATCCATTAGGTCCTACTAATGCCACCCTTTTTCCTAATGGTATGCTTACATTTTCATAAATAGCCAATTCCCTGTTCCCCTCTGGATTTGTAATAACCACATCCTCAAGCGTAATACCTGTATTTGATATGTCCTTCTTTACACTTTCAATCTCAAATATAGGATCCACCCCTAAACTTGTTACTTCAATAAGTGCCTTTGCTTTTATTACCGAAGAAGCTATTTCGTCCATAAATCGATACACATCATCAACCGGCTTTACCAACTGCTGAAACAACAAGCAAACTGTTATTACTGCCCCCGTTGGCATTTTACCCGCTGAAATCATCACGATTGAAATAATAATTAATGCCACTTGGAACACAATTTTACAAATCTGTTTCATTCCATCAAATGTTCCCATATATGTATGATGCATTTTTTCAGTATTACTAATCCCCACTATTGCGGGCTCTAATCTGTCTCTTTCATATTCTTCCGCATTCATGCTACGAATCATTTCGATATTTGCTATTGCCTGACATACTTGTCCTTCGTATTCATTTCTTTTTTTAATGATTTTTTCTCTTATTCCATTCTGAGATCTAATCTGAAATACCGAAACAATAATTGTAATGCCTAAATATGCAATCATAATTAACATAATAATACTTGGAGCATTAAACAGAACTTGAAACAATGTACACGCTGCTGTCAAAATAGTTGCAAAAACGTCATTACATCCCATCTTTATCAACTGGCTAAGTCCAGTAATGCCTTGATTCAATTGTGCGGTCTTTTCCCCACTTAAACTATCGTTATAATATGCAACAGGCATTTTCAAGAGTTTTTCAACACTCTGTTTGCGTATTTCTGCTTCATGATTTGCTATCACACAATCCAAAGCCACCCTTCTAAAGGTTGTAATTATCTCTGCCAAAAGATATGTAATTCCAAATGTAACGACAGCACTAATTCCCTGTGAAACAGATGAAATAGTTCCATTTGAAATGGATGTATATAATTCTCCAAGTTTTACAGGCCAAATAGAACCTAACAACGCACTTACAAATGCTAAGCCAATAATTCCTACACACTTTATTTTCGTTTTGGCTGCAATTAACTCAAGATATTTTCTCATTCGTCTACCTCCTGCCTATGATATTTATGGTTTCCCATGACAGTGCCCTGTTTCATACAATCTAACACAAGGCACTGTTTCGACTTGTTACCAACTAAGTCATCGTCAGATGGGGATTTACAATATAAAACTCAACATATTATTAGTCATTATGCGAACGGATTGAGGTAATATATCCATTCTCAACTAAAAAATCTGTTTGCTGGTGCCCCTTGTCATTATCTGCAGGCTCAACATCCTGTATTAAAGTTGCACCACTTGATGTAGTCTGGTATTTGTAAACACCTCCCGCATCTGAACGTCTAAACGCATCATACTTTCCATTATCCACATCTCTCTGATAATCTGCGTCTGTTCTACTTCTCGGGTCAAAATATCCCATAGTTATGTACCTCCTTTTTACTTGTTATTATTTTTTACGAAAGCAAAAACAAAATCTCCAAAAATTTATGATTTATTTTTATCTGCTTTACACCTTTACAATCATCCAATAAGATATCTCATCAATACTCTATTCACCATTAGCATTATCCTCCTCTTGTTCCTCCTTCTCCAATTCAGCAATTTTTTCATCTATCCTCTTAACCAACTCATCAATATTAATTCCATTACCTGTTTCTGTCGTTCCTGGATGTAAAGCTTCACTAAAAGGCGACGCATCTTTTCTAATCGAATCAAAACCACTCATTTGTTGCTCTAATTTTTCCTTTTTCTTCTCTCTAACATATTTCTGAATGTCAAAGTATCCAACACTTCTCTTAGTTCTCTTTTTTACTTTCTTTTTCTTGTAAACCTTACTATTACATGGATACATCTCTGTAAAATCCGGAATCCAAGTAACAAATTTCATTCTTCCAGAAATAATAACCAATGCTTGACCCGTTTCCATTGCAGCCAATTGACTTTGAGTAATCAATGGTTCTCTTGATAAATGTCCTTCACAATAAATTTCTCTTTCTCCGCAAATTCTTGAAAGTTCAGTCAGTGTATCCCAATGATTAACTCTAAAAGCAACGCGAACGTCGCAGTTACTAATAATAGTTGTCGCATTGCTTGCTCCATATATATCTACCAATTGAGACATTGACTGAAGAACAAACTCTACTCTAATATTTCTAGAACGTCCAGCCGTCATTAAATGCGGAAGATTTGTAATTGCTCTACCAATGTTTCCAAGCTCTTCTAACAATACATTCACCCTAATCGGAAGCTTACCAGCATAATCCTGTTCAGCAATTCTCACATAATGGTTCATTAATTGACTTACCAAAACGCCTGTCAACTCATCATAAACAGGGGTTTCATCTGGTACAATAATATATACTAAGGTTGGTTTTGCACCCTCCAAACGATTTATTTGAAGGTCATCATGGCTAAGAAATTTTCTTACACTTTCACTCTTTGTTGCAATAGAAAGACCATCCAAAAACACAGAACGTATACCTGCTCTAGTATCATTCGCTGTTGTAACATAGCTCTGGAGTTGCATCGCCACATTTTCATGTCCTTCCAAAAGCTCTACTAATGTTTTTAAATATGTCGAACCACCAAATCTTTCCTCACCTTTTGCAATCAGGTAATAAACGCTTGCCAGGTTAATCTCTTCTGGATTAGCAAGCAAAAACAACGCATAAACCAACGCAATAAACACATTTCTTGCTTCTTTAATCCAAAACGGATCCGTATTGGGAACATCCGGATACATTGTATGTGCCAGCTCCTCAACCATCTGCTCGGCAATATGACGATTCTTTTTTGTCCCTGAAATCCATAAATCATATGGTGCCACCAATGGGTTCCACCCTTCTGCATCCTCTTCATATAAGTTTCTAAAATCAATAACATGAACATCATAACAGTCAGGAATTTCATCCTTGGTATGCGTATAAATTTCACCTTTAGCATCTGCAATTACTGCGCTCTGTCTATTACGAATGAAACTCTTTGTCATAGGGATAGTACCTCTGCGGCTTTTACCAGAACCACTTACACCAAGAATCATCACGTGACCTTCTCCGTCAAAAGACCAGCATTCACCATTTTCAAACTGTAATACAGGACCAGCAGCTTCAACTTTTAATACCTTCATTCTTTCACAGTTAGTTGACCATCTTTCACTTCTCATGTTGCTACCTCCTAATACTTAATCTTTTCACTGATAGAAAAGAATTTATTTGCCTTATCAATATTGATTCTAGGAACAAATCCACTATAATCTGCACAAAACGCAAGCTCTTCCGCCACTGCCACCGCTTCCTTTGCATTGGATACATGTTTATCACCCACCACATGACAAAGAAGGTTTTCCAACTCCTCTTCTGATTCAATATCAATACCACGCTCTTTAATGCTCTGCACGGCAATCTCTGAGTATTCTTTTAATGAATATGGTTCCACATGGATTGCAATATGGTTTCCTAATGCTTTACAGATTCTATCCTTTACAATCTCCATCCTTTTACCAAATTCCTCGCTATAGTAAATAATTACAGTAGCACTTTGAGCAACTTCAGCAATGTGTTCTACAAAATAATCAACCTGAAACTCATTTACATACTCAGAAAGAGCAGATACATCAATTGCAACAACACCCTCAAATTCATTTGTATACACTGCATTGCCTGCAATATCCTCAAACACCTGCTTAACATTCTTTAATGTTCCATCAAGGCGATACTCCAGAATCATGTCTAAGCCACAAAATTTTCTGAGCTTGTATTCATACAAAACCGATGTAATGTAATCGGCAACATAACTCTGACCATTGTCCTTAGAAATATTCACAACAATATTCGGAACCTTAGCACCGCCTTTTCTGTATGCTTCTGCCTGAGCTGTGATTCTGTCCATTTCCTTCTTTACACCTTCTAAACCAACTACCTTCATGATTATTCCTCCTATACGATTTCCGGAAAGCCAACGCAATCCACTAATCCATATTCTTTTGCCTGATTAGCTGTCATCCAATGATCTCGCTCCATATCATTAGTTATGTTCTTTAAGGTCTTCTTACATTTCTCTGCCATAATGGATGCTAACTTTGTTTTAATCTTCTGGATGTGATCTGCAACTAAAGAAATATCGGTTGCCTGTCCCTGAACACCACCAAGTGGCTGATGAATCATAATCTCAGTACTTGGTGTTGCGTATCTTTTTCCGGGTGCACCAGCTGCTAACAAAAATGACCCCATACTTGCAGCCATTCCAGTCGCTACAGTAACTACCTCGCAAGGAATTTCATTCATCACATCATAGATAGCCAGACCATCACTTACTGCACCTCCAGGACTATTGATAAAAAGATAAATATCCTTGTCTGACTTTGCTGCAAGGTATCTAAGCTGAGTTATGATGGAAAGTGCACTTTCCCCATTAACCTCTCCATTCAAGTAGATTACTCTGTTCTTAATCATGTCATAGCTAATAAGATCCGTGTTGTGTTCATTTCCATCTGTTGATGTAATTACATGTGGTAAAAATGCCATCTCCAATTCCTCCTATCTTGTTTTTGCGAACTGGCTCTGCTCTAAGAGCAAAGCATCAATCATTTCCATAGAATCTGTTATAATAATTCCGTTAGTGTTATTCACAACGGTAATATCCTTTTTGTCCATTTCTGGAAGGATTATTTTTTTCTTTGCCACCACTATAGACGAGCCCAGCTGTTCTCTTATCTCATATTTATTTTCATCAAATACTATCGTGTTCTGAATCATCATAGGTGTGTACCTCTCTTTCATTAGGTTGTATTTATCCTTACGGAGAATGTAATAAAAAATCCAAAAAAAATAGAGATACGAGAAAAGAATGTTTCTTTCTCATATCTCTATCTTGTTCTTTGCGTTACACTGTTGGTAATTATATATATCAATTGTGCCAAATATCAATCATTGCTCAACTCATGCATAATCCATGCTTATACAATGCTATCTACAGAATACATCTCACAAATCTTGCCAATAATATAATCGTTATTAGGAAAATTCGTTTTCGCAGCCTTTACACCACCTGCAAAATACTCGGGATTATTCCTATAATAGTGCATAGTTTCCCAAAACGTCCCTAAATATATCCCATCTGTATCTTCAGCTAGATTATTAAGTGCATATTTCTGTATCCCTGGTATATCTGTTTCATCAATGAAAATACATGAAAATATAACTAATTCCTGTGTTTTGTCATTAACAAAACCTCCTATACACCTAATATCTTCATCCTTAATTTCTAATCCGATTTCTTCATCAAATTCTTTCATCAAATTACTTTCAAATGACCTACACCGAAAGCATTTATTTTTATCATCCCATATTGTTTGCAAATGTCCTCCTGCACCCAATAATTCCACAACCGGTCTATCTATCGAACCATCCCATCCGCTGATTCTTCTGTTAAATATACATACTAATTCCTCATCCTTAACATCACTCAGTAGCTTACTACAAGGCAACCAAAAACAGTCTAATTCATGTTTCCCATAATAATTTTTTAACCGTTGTTTTTCTTCCATAATAAACTCTTTCGTTTTTTCGCTTATACGCGTTACTAAGAATCCCTGTGTTGTAATGTGCCATGGTTTTTCTGGCAATGAATGAACATATACCGAGGGAGCCAAAACATTCGTTTCTCGATATTGCATACTCTTTGCATCTTTAACTTCTATTACTCTAAGTAAATCCTTTGCCTTTATATCTTTGCTTTTATCAAATCCTATGGTTCTAATATTACAATTTTCATCTACAACAACATCCACATTATCAGGTAGTAGCAACACATCTTCAGAATATTGCATCCCTTCTTCTACTGATTTTACCCTCTTTAAGCCTTTGAGATACTGTGTAGCCTCTTCTATCATTCTTTTATCCATGGTAATCCTCCTTCTGCTATCTTTCCACTTTCTTTTACCGCACATTCTAATGTTTTTTGGTAATCCTTCGTATTAATCATGCCTTCTATAATAACAGCATTAAAAACATCACCACATCCAGTCGTGTTCTTGATGACATCGCTTACTACTGCATCAATGTGTATTTCATCTATTTTCTCTTGTTTATCATTAATATATAAACTGGCACCTCTTTCACCTTTTTTAACATATATTCTCTCGATAGTTGGGAATTCCGAAAAAACATCTGTAATACCACCTTGACCAAGCATTTTCAACATTATCTTAAACTCATTTTCATTGCCTGAAACAACCGTAGTACTTGATAATATTTCCTTTATAGAAACATCACTTAGTCTATTTAGCGTCGGACACAAATCAACCATAATAGTTTTTCCAGAACCAATGACCTTGTTGAATATTGTTGCAATCTTGCTATAGTTTCGTTCATTTATTTCGTAAAACGAAGTGTACAATACTTCTGCATCAATTACATCTTTCTTAAGCAAATCAATTAACAAACTATCGTCTATTATAGGATCATAGCTTATCATTTGTTTTTCTCCATTTTCTCTTAACCCAATAAATGAAACTGGATATTGAAGTAATGCCTCTTGTGTCGTTGATATCCGATAATTTACACAACTCATTCTTTTCTTTAACATCCCGACCAAATCTGTATAATTCAAAGTGCACAAAACAACCTGCAGTTTTGAATCTTTAAGGGCAAGATAATAACATGTGTTATTCACACTCCCACCTACAGTTTTATCTAGTTTATTCAACTTCACTTCCATCTCTTTCATAGGAACAGAAAAATCATATTCTATCACAACGTCTTCTCTAAGTGTCCCAAATGCAACTATTTTTTTCAATGCTTCACCCCCTATTTATTTTTAACTATCCTCTCAACAGAATCTCTAATTCGTGCCAGCCCCATAATCAAATGCATGGTAGGAAAAATCATTTTTCCTCTATTTCCTTTTTCTAATGCCATATTAGGAGCCGACCAATACATCCTTCCCTCATTGATCTCACTATTATCTATAACTACCTGCTCTATCCTTTTTAGTATTTCGTGCATTGCATTTATTTTAAAATATCCTCTATCAAAAGCTATAGCTAAAGCTGTTAAACTATAATTAATTGTCATGTGATTCCAACCAACTGTATGTACTGATATTTTTCCGTCAACTTCAACACCATTTATTCCCTCTTGCTCTGTCAAATAAAAAGGATTGTCAAAATTTTCTGCAATATATTCTATGGCTTTTTCCGGATCATATCGCTTTCCTATACTACGTTTACTGCTATCAGACAATAAATTATATATAATATACATCATAGACGTGGCATACAAAGATGGAATTCTTGGATTTACATCATTAATTGTTTTCCCATATGCATAGGTATTCTCATACTTAAATAACGATCTAAGATATTTTTGAAAATCATCATCGTATATTGATTTATATCCATCAAGTCCTATAATCGCCCAATATGTACATCCAATATTTGCGTATTTCTCCATTTTTTTTACATAGATTCCCCAACCGTTAATCGTTCTTGCATCCCAGAGTTTGTCTACTATAGTATCGTTCTTTTCAACACTATTACTATAATGCTTTTTTTGCAAATAAACATACATTGCCGTTGGAACAACAGTTTCTTCGTCTAACGATTTGGATTTCAAACCTTTATCTATTATCTCTTGTTTCAAGTATTCTACAGCGTCATCTATCGTGTCCAAATATTTACTGCTATGTCTTGATGCCATTAGTGCCATTACACCTTCACAAGTATTCGTATTCTGTGGTGTCTCATCAAAGGTACAAGCTCCCCACTTACACGAACAATACATTATCGCCTTTAACAAGTCCGTTTCAAATTGTTCCTCCTTTTGAAGAAAGCTTACCAATGAATACTCGGAAAAGTCATTACTTTGCACACCTTTGGGAATATCTGTACTTTCTATTTTGTTTCCAGTATATTTATATCCCGATTTATTACTTGTTACAATCTCTTTAAGTACCGGATGGTAACTTCGAAGACTATAAACATATCCCCTGATAGCACTCGCAGACAAACAGCCTTCTTCCAAGTAATTATTTATGTCATCTACTTTTTTATAGCAATTTGGATAACTACACAAATATTCCAATACATCAAGTGGTCTCTTATTCAGCTCTACAATTTTACATCCATTTGAATATAAACAATGGTCATCAAAATTCACAAAAAAATCATCATTTAATCTTGCTATTCTAGCCATCTTAACTCCTCCTAATAATCTTTTGTCGAAGTATTCCGAGCAACCACCCTGTTGCATCTACAAAAGCAACACAAAAACAACATCTCACTCACGTCCATTATAAATCTAAGACATCTCTGCTTTTTCTATGTCAGTTCCTTTCATTTATCATGTACTTTTGAAAAGTCTCCAATATTTGCTTTTTTTCTTCTTGCATTCTCATTAAGATCCTATCTGGACCATAAAATAATCCATCTAAGAACTCTTTTGTTCCTTCTGGCGATTTTAGTATTTCAATAAACGAATCCACAACTTTACCTGTATCACCTATATATTCGCTTTTATCTATTTCATATCCTCTTTTTTTTGCATATCTAATAAAATAGTCCAAAAAATGAGGATTTGATACTACACTCTCATTTATCATGTTCTGTCCAAGAACTTCTCCACAATCTCTAATACATAAGCATATTTCCATACACTCAATATAACTATCAACCCGGTCATCTATCATTTTTGAAAATATGTTTGATAAACTATTTAAATCATTAAGTTCTGCTTTAATCTTACATGCTAACTGTAATATTCTTGTTAGTCTCTTGTCATCCTCAAAAAAATCAATATTAGATTCCGTTGTTAAATTTGTTTCATCAACAAAATTGCTAACTGATGATATCAGTTCTGTTTTTACTTCACACATCTTTGTATTCTGTTGTGTTTCATCAGAAATACATACTCGATTTTTGCAAGCACTATCCCTAATTACCTTGCTTACAACTGGCTCTATCTGATTCTCCTTTTGCAAAACATTAGCTATTAAACACTCGTAAGGAGCACTCCCTTCTCTATCTGCCATAATATCTGCATTAATAATTTTGTACCCCGTGTATTTATATCCCGATTTATTACTCGTAACAACTTCCTTAAGTACTGGATGATAATTACGCAAACTGTAAACATACCCCCTGATAGCACTTTCTGATAAACAGCCTTCTTCCAAGTAATTGTTTATGTCAGTTACTTTTTTATAGCAGTTTGGATAATTGCATAAGTATTCCAATACATCAAGTGGTCTCTTATTCAGCTCTACAATTTTGTGTCCATTCGAATATAAGCAATGGTCATCAAAATTTACTAAGTAATCATCATTTAATATTGCTATTCTAGACATCCTAACTCCCCCTAACCAGCTTTTATCGAAATTCTACAAGCAGACTCTCTTTTGCATTTACCAAAACAACACATAAACAACACTACACAAACGTCCATACAACACACCTCCCTTAGACTAATCTCATAACCAATCATCTATGACGGAGGTAATCATTATGAAAAGATTAAAAAACACTTTAGAAAAAATGGTAGCTCTTAACATCAAGAACAATAAGATTCTTTTAACACACAGCGAACTTCATGAAGAATTATTCCTTAATCTTGACGCATTTATTACAGGTACTGTTTTTCGTAGCAAGAAAAACATTAACCAGCTTTCAGAACTCGCGCGTGAATACGGAATCGATGTAGACGATATCCGTTTTGATTGTCTTGAGCGCTGCATATCAAAACTTCAACTCGTTCTTGCAAATGATATTGAGGCCCAGATTCCATATATGTACACAGTGTGTAATCGTATCATTGTTGACTACTTCAGAAATGCTGTTAAATATGCTTCAACTACTGTTTCCTTAAACGAAGAACTCAACAATCACAATGGTAAGGACGATTCCCAAAAAACAAAATCTCTCGAAGACTTCACTATGGATACAAAGGCAAACACCGAATCAAACTATGTTGCTAAAACTCAGGTTTTTGAAATCCTAAACAAGTATTCCAGTAATGCCGACTCATTATTATGTGCAATAGCAACTAAAATTGCTGGTGATAAGCCTGCTGAATTAGCAGAAGTTATCATCTCTGAAGGATCTGTTGAAAAGGCTCTTGCTCTTTATCTTCAAGGTGTTCAGGAAGAATTTGATATTGGTTACGAAGAACTTCCAACACTTCCTCATGTAAAGAACACCGGATTAAGCAAGCTTATTTCAAATAACACTTCTGTTTCTTCAAAAACTGTGTCCGCAAAAATTAGTAATATTTTACATCGCAGTAAATAAATTCTATCATTCAGGTCCTACTCGCTTTACTAAGTAGGACCATTTTATTTAACCCATTAATCCTCCAACAATGTTCTCAAAAATTCTCCCTTAAGACCATGCATATGCATCTTCATCATTTCGCGTTCAAAATGAGCCAGCACTCTGGACATCATAACCACACGTTCCTCGTAGCTATCTCTTGCTTCAATAAGAGATAACACAACTGATGCTCTTTCCGTTTTCTGATCAAAGTCATAATTCAACGCACTATCAATCTCATCAAGCTTATTATCTCCAATAGTTTTAATAATTTCTAAATATCTCTCCTGATCCATGGTAAGAGCCTTCGAAACATCCACTCTATGATAAGGAAATCTTTTATCAATCACACAATCAAAAATTGCGATTGCTCCTGCAACTCCATCCTGGAGCATATTATCAGATACGATAAACTCCGCTAACTTTTCATAAAATTCATGCTCTTCCAGATTTTCTTCAATGAGTTCTTCAATTTTCTGGTCTACATAACTGCTATAACGTTCCATAAGACTACGCTCTTCTGCCTTTGTAATAACGGTAGGGAGCTTCATAGAGCCATCCGTTGGTGTGCCTCTAAAACCAGTAACGAACTCTTCTAAGATTGCTGCTCTCTCTTTAGGTACACTTCCCTTAATAATCTGATAAGCAACTGCGCAAAGATTAGCATCTGCCTTTGCATGGGAAACTATAAACTGTAACTTCTCTCTGTTTGTTTTCTCTGCCATAGTGGGCACCTCCTTTGTGATTATATCTATATTTACGAAGTGCCCTTTATTTTATCCATTATTTTTTAGCTTCTATCGAGTAATCCATAATATCATCTATTTTACAGCTAAGTACATCACATATCTTTATTAATATTTGAACTCTAACATCTTCATTTTTGCCCAGCTTTGCCATTGCATTTGTACTAATTCTTGCCGCATGTACAAGTTCAGTTCTGCTAATACCTCTTTCTTGTAAAATAGCCCATAACTTTTCATAGCTAATGTTCATTTGCCCTCTCCTCATTAATACTCACTACCCTAATATAAACTAGTTTATCACAAATCCTTGCATATTGCAATATTCAAGTAATGCATAATATATGCTCCCGTTTCTATATTTTTTCTCTTGTTATGGAGCCAAATATTCTTAGAAAACAAAAAAACGTGCCACCATACCTTTCGATACTGTGACACGCCTCCACACTATTCAATCTGCTTATACCTTCTGCAACGAAGTCCGTTTATCCGAAAGCTCTGCTTACAGCCATGAACACATTTCTTGCACTGCTCATAGTACTCTTTCTTACCATTTACATTTAAAAAATATCCTATATGATGCTCCTGCTGCAACTGCAAGTGCTTTGACATCATCAATATTGAATCCCAACTTACCTGCCATTTCATCTAAACGAACATATCTCTTATCCGTATCATCAGAATGCAGATATGCCCTTATTGTTGGCTTTAGTCGATTTGCCATAAATATCATCTCCTACTTGTAATAATCATCATCTACTATATGAAATGTTTCCAAATACCTGTCAAAGATTTCTAAGTTCACTAATACTGCCTGTCCAAGCTTATAACATGCCTTTGCATCCTTTGCCATCTGCATAAACTTTGAAACACTGACATGATACATTTCTGCTCCCTCACTGTATCTTACAAATCGTTCCTTTGAATTTTCCTTATACTTTCTATAGGTCTTAGTCTGTTGCATCTGCTTAACTCCTTCCACATGTGACGATATTTTTACTGTCCGCAATGTCGTATACTGTCGTCAAATTGTCGTCAATATACAAAACTTCCCTATAACGCAAAAAAGAGGACATTTTCTAAATTCCTTTAGAAAATATCCTCTAGTAATGCTATCTCTATTAAGTTTTGGACAAATGCATTCTTTAAAGTAGCTTAAACACGTTTATTTGACTACGACTTTTTTTGGTCAAAACTTGGTCAAAACGCCTTGACCAACCGCCTTTTCATATATTCAGAAGTCCGCAGACCCTTGATTTTCCGACATTTTTACTTCTCGATGGTCTTCATCGTCGGGAACAGCAGCACATCCCTTATCGCCGGGCTGTTGGTCATCATCATGACCATACGGTCGATTCCGAATCCGATACCTCCGGTCGGCGGCATACCGATGGAAAGTGCATTTAAGAAATCCTCATCGGTGTGGTTCGCTTCCTCATCTCCGGCTGCAAAAGCCTCCTCCTGGGCAGCAAAACGCGCGCGCTGGTCAATCGGATCATTCAGCTCAGAGTAAGCATTTGCCATCTCCCAGCCGTTCATGAAGAACTCAAAACGCTCTACATAGTCCGGATTCTCCGGCTTCTTCTTTGTGAGCGGAGAGATCTCGATCGGATGATCCATCACGAACGTCGGCTGGATCAGATGCTCCTCGACATACTCCTCGAAGAAAAGATTTAAGATATCGCCCTTTTCGTGGCGCTCCTCGTACTCGATGTGATGCTCGTCTGCAAGCTTCTTCGCCTCGGCGGTATCCTTCACCTCGTTAAAATCAACGCCTGCATACTTCTTCACCGCATCCACCATGGTGATGCGCTCAAACGGCTTGGAGAGATCCATGGTATGCTCCCCGTAGGTCAGCATCTCGGAACCGGTCACTTCCTTTGCCACATAGCGGTAAAGGTTCTCGGTCAGATCCATCATGCCGTGGTAATCGGTATATGCCTGATACAGCTCCATGAGTGTGAACTCCGGATTGTGTCTGGTGTCCAGACCCTCATTACGGAATACGCGGCCAATCTCATAGACACGCTCCATGCCGCCGACAATCAGTCTCTTTAAGTAAAGCTCCAGAGAAATACGAAGCTTTAAGTCCTCGTCTAACGCATTGAAATGTGTCTCAAACGGTCTTGCAGCCGCACCGCCCGCATTCGACACGAGCATCGGGGTCTCAACCTCCATGAAGCCCTGTCCATCCAGATAGCGGCGGATCGTGCTGATAACCTTGGAACGCTTCACAAAAGTGTCTTTGACATCCTCATTCATGATGAGATCGACATATCTCTGACGATATCTGGTATCGGTATCCGTCAGTCCGTGGAACTTCTCCGGCAGAATCTGTAAGCTCTTGGAAAGCAGTGTTACCTCTGCTGCATGAATGGAAATCTCGCCTGTTTTCGTCTTAAAAACGGTACCCTTCACGCCTAAAATATCGCCGACATCATACTTTTTGAAATCCGCGTAGGACTCCTCGCCGATGCTGTCGCGCGCTACATAGATCTGGATACGTCCCTTTAAGTCCTGAATATTGCAGAAAGATGCCTTACCCATGACACGTTTGAACATCATACGTCCGGCAAGAGATACCTCCTTGCCTTCCATCTCCTCAAAATGCTCCTTAACATCCGTGCTGTGGTTCGTCACATCATACTTGGTAATGACGAACGGGTCCTTTCCGTTCTCCTGCAGTTCGTGTAACTTATCATAACGAACCTTGAGCAGCTGGTTGACGTCCTGCTGCTGGTTATTATTCTGCTCTGCCATGCTTTTCCTCCATTTATCCTGCGCCGCCTGTCCGCATGAAGCGGAGTCCGCAGACGGTCATGCTCTACTCGTTTGATGATCTGTGAATGGAAAGTATCTTGTACTCGAACTCTCCTGCCGGTGTCGTTACCGTTACGGTATCGCCGACTTTCTTTCCAAGAAGCGCCTTACCAACCGGCGACTCATTGGAAATCTTGCCCTTTAAGCTGTTTGCCTCTGTGGAACCCACGATCTTGTAGGTCAGCTCCTCGTCGAATTCACAGTCTAAGATCTTTACCTGACATCCGATGCTTACCTTATCTAAGTCAGCCTCTTCCTCTACAAATACCTCCGCGTTCTTAAGGATCTTCTCAAGCTCTTCAATACGTGCCTCAATATCTCTCTGCTCGTCCTTCGCTGCATCGTACTCTGCATTCTCGGACAGATCGCCCTGCTCTCTTGCTTCCTTGATCTTCTGGGAGACTTCCTTTCTCTTGACAACCTTTAAATCCTCTAATTCGTCCTCCAGTTTTTTGAGTCCTTCATACGTCAGAATGTTTTTCTTGTCCATTACTCTCTACCCTTCTTTGTAATTTTTATCAGTTCAATTTTCATAAAAAGCTTCTTCAAATCGGTCACGTCCAAGCTTTTCTCTCTGGTGATGCATGCTCTTAACAATCACAGTATTATAACCGATAGGCACCATGATGTCAAGATTTTCGCCCTGTTTCCAGGGCTTTTTGTGGATCGGGATGTAGGTCGCCGCGGCGCAGATCATCTCTGTCCGGTATGCTCCCTCCCACTCAAAATCCAGGATCACCTTCCGGGTCAGAAACGTATCTCTCACCCCCGCCTGTCCTTTCCCCGCGGACAGTCTGGTTTTTGGAAAAAGCATCACCACCAGCCCGTTCTCCTCATACATTCTCTCTGCAAATGCGGAAAAATATGCGGGGCGTCCGGTGTACACCGTAAGATAATTCAGATCGTCTCCGATCTGTTCGAGCACATCGCGCACATCCGCCGGTTCAAAGACATGGCTCCGCTCCTCGTCGATCACCACAAGCTCCACGCGCTCCGGGCGAAAGCTTTGCGCCTTTAAGATCGCCAGAAATACCGGTCGGAAATTTCTAAGAAACTCATTGGAATAGGACATTTCCTATGCCTCGTATCCGTTTTTCTCATTATATGACTCCACTTCCCGGAATAATGCCTCGAGCTGCTCGTAATTCTCCACCTCGTTGATTCTTCCTCGAAGCTTGGACGAATTGCGGTACCCCGCGGTGTACCATGCCGCATGCTTGCGGATCTCACGGATGCCCGTGTAGTCTCCCTTGCAGTCGATCTGCATCTTTGCATGGCGCAGCAGCATCTCCGTCACCTCTGAAAAATCCGGCCGGGAAAGGTGCTCCCCCGTCTCAAAATAATGCAGAATCTGACGGAAAATCCAGGGATTTCCCTCCGCTCCGCGCGCGATCATATAGCCGTCGCAGCCGGTCTGCTCTGCCATCGCCGCCACATCCTCCGGTGTGCGGATATCCCCATTTCCAATGACAGGAATAGATACCGCCTCTTTCACTTGGCGGATAATGTCCCAGTCCGCATGTCCGGCATAATACTGCTCTCTGGTGCGCCCGTGCACCGCGACCGCCGCCGCACCGCTCTCCTGCGCAATGTGCGCCAGCTCGACCGCATTGACGTGCGCATCGTCGAATCCCTTGCGGATCTTCACGGTCAGCGGTTTTTTGATCGCCCGCGCCGTCTTCTCTATGATCTCCCCGGCAAGCCGCGGATTTTTCATGAGCGCGGAGCCGTCCCCGTTGTTGACGACCTTCGGAACCGGACAGCCCATATTCAGATCCAGAATGTCAAACGGCCGCTCCTCAATCTGCTTCGCAATCTCACTGATAATATCCGGATCGGAGCCGAAAAGCTGCAGCGATACCGGGTGCTCCTTTGGATCAATGGTAAGAAGCTCCTCCGTGTTGCGGTTCTTATACAGAATCGCCTTGGCGCTCACCATTTCCATGCACACCAGCCCCGCGCCCTGTTCCCTGCAAAGCAAGCGAAATGGCAGGTCGCTTACGCCTGCCATTGGTGCCAGTATCAAATTATTTTCTAAGGTTACATTTCCTATCTGCAGTGTTCGGATTATTGCCACGCTGCCACCCTCATTTTCTACTTATTTAATCTTCCCGGATTTACGGTTCTGCTTTTTATAGATGAGATTCATGCCCTTCAATGTCAGGTTCGGGTCATACACATCGATCATTGTGGTCTCATTTGCAATAATTCTGCCCAGTCCGCCGGTTGCCACGACCTTGACCTCGCCCATGTTCGCCTCATCGATCATATGACGGATGATGTATTCCGTCTGTCCGATCTGCCCGTAGACAAGCCCTGCCTGCATGGAGGAGATCGTCTCCTTCGCGAGGATGCTCGCCGGCTTGCGGATCTCAATCTCCGGAAGCTTCGCCGCATCTTCCCACAATGCTTTTGCGGAAATGCGGATTCCTGGAGCTGTAACGCCGGATACAAACGCGCCGTCCTTGTCCACCAGATCGTACGTGGTTGCCGTGCCAAAATCAAGGACAAGCACCGGTCCGCCATACAGCTCATACGCTGCCGCTGCATCCACAATACGGTCCGCACCGATCTGGCGCGGGTTCTCAGTCACGACACGGATACCGGTCTTGGTTCCCGGCTCCACAATAATCGGGCGGATGCTAAAATACTTGATAATCGCCCCCTCGAGGGAATGCATCACATTCGGAACAACCGATGCGATAATCGCATCCTCAATATCGTCATGTGAAATCGAATTCTGCTCCAGCAGGTTGCTCAACAGCATCCCGTATTCATCGGATGTACGGGGCATTTTCGTCGTGATACGAAAATTCGATACCACCTCGTCTCCCCGGAATACTCCCACGGTAATATTTGTGTTTCCCACATCAATCGTCATTATCATCGTCCGTACCCCCTATATTCCCACATATAAAACCTTATAATACATCTGCAGCGCTTCCAGCAGTTCCTGTTTTGTCTGCTGTAACTGACGGATCTTAAGTCCGCAGCCGATCTCGTCGTACAGCAGATCATTTTCATCGCAGGAGGTGCGGAATTCCAGTTCGCCCGTTTCGCTGAACACCAGCTGAAAAATACCGCCCACATCCTCCGTGAAAAGCACGCACATGATCTTCAGTTCATTCTTGATCTGCTCCGGAAGACCTTTAAAGTCCTCGTTCAGATAAAATTTTTTATTGTATGCGCTCGCACCGCACAGTACCACTTCTTCCATTCAGACATTCCTTTCCAAACCGTTTCCACAGACACTGTTTGCACAGTATCCCTTACACATATCCGTAGACACCGCGCACAGAGACTTCTCCTGCAGATACAAGTCTTCTGCTCTCCCAGGTATCCACGATCAGCTCGCCCCGCGGCGTGATGCCCATCGCTTTTCCCTCAAACGGTTCCTTCGGATCAAGCACCTTCACGATCTGGTTCCGGTTGATCAGATGCGTATCGTACTCCTTCACAAGACCGCTCAGATCCTCGGTCTCCATGAAAATTGCATAATAATGTTCAAACTGTTCCCATACTTCCTCAATCAGAGCCGCGCGGTTAAAATGTTCTCCGGTCTCCATGTAGAGCGAAGTTGCCACCGGGGCAATCTCCTCCGGGAACGATTCATTGTGAACGTTGATGCCAATGCCGATCACAATGTGATTGACATAATCCATCTGTGCGCTCATCTCCGTCAGAATACCGCAAACTTTTTTCCCGTTCATGACAATGTCATTCGGCCATTTGATACCCGCCGGTCTGCCTGTCGTCTTCACGATCGCCGCAGACACCGCAAGCGCCGCCACCAGCGTCAGCATCGGCGCATTCACGGGCGACAACTCCGGCTTTAACATCAGCGTCATAAAAATGCCGGCTCCCTGCGGGGACTCAAAGCTTCTTCCTCTTCTGCCTCTGCCTGCATCCTGCTGTCCGGCGACCACAAGCGTTCCGGTAGGGTAATCTTCCTCCGCCAGCTGCTTCGCCCTGGTATTGGTGGAGTCGATGACCGGATAGTAAAAAATCTCCTGTCCGACCCACGCGGTCTTGCGGATACTTTTTAATTCTTCCTCGCTCAGTGTGTCCGGCACCGACAACAGCTTATATCCCTTGTTCGGCACCGCCTCGATCTCATACCCGGCTTCCTTGAGCTGGTTGATGCCCTTCCAGACCGCCGTCCGGGATACGCCGAACTTTTCACACAGATCCTGCCCGGACACGTAATCGTCGGCATCTCTTAAAACGGAAAGTAGTTCTGCTTTCATGATGTTCCCTCTTATTCTCCCAGTGTAGCAAGCATGACTGCCTTAATCGTGTGCATGCGGTTCTCTGCCTCGTCAAATACAACCGACTGCTCACTCTCAAATACTTCGTCGGTCACCTCAAGCTCGCTGTAACCGAATTTTTCATAGACTTCCTTACCGATCTTGGTCTTTAAGTCATGAAATGCCGGCAGGCAGTGCATGAAGATCGCCGTTGGCTTGGCATTTGCCATGGCTGCCTTGTTGACCTGATACGGCATCAGATCCCGCAGGCGCTCTGCCCAGACTTCGTCCGGCTCACCCATCGATACCCAGACATCCGTGTAAATGACGTCCGCGTCCTTCGTGCCTTCTGCCACATCCTCAGTCAGCGTGATCGACGCTCCTGTCCCGGCCGCCACTTTTTTGCAGTAATCCACCAGCTCCTCGTTCGGGAAATATTTCTTAGAAGTACATGCGACAAAGTCCATACCGAGCTTTGCGCAGGTCACCATCAGGGAATTGCCCATATTGTAGCGGGCGTCGCCCATGTATACAAACTTCACACCCTTTAAGTGTTCCAGGTGTTCCCGGACCGTCAGCATATCTGCAAGCATCTGCGTCGGATGGAACTCATTCGTCAGACCGTTCCACACTGGAACCCCTGCATATTTTGCCAGTTCCTCCACAATGTCCTGTCCGTATCCGCGGTACTCGATACCGTCAAACATGCGTCCCAGCACGCGCGCGGTATCCGGAATGCTCTCTTTTTTGCCGATCTGCGAACCGGATGGATCAAGGTAAGTCACATGCATTCCGAGATCATGTGCTGCCACCTCAAAAGAACACCGTGTGCGGGTGCTTGTCTTCTCGAAAATCAGCGCGATATTTTTTCCGATCAGACTGTCATGCAGAATTCCCTGCTTCTTCTTGCTCTTAAGATCCGCTGCCAGATCAATCAGGTAGAGAATCTCTTCCGGTGTGTAATCCATCAGTTTTAAGAAATTGCGTCCTTTTAAGTTCATGATTGCGTTCCTCCTTGTCGCTTAGTGCTTCCAGTTGCAGAATAAACAGGCTGCCACTCTCGTGACAGCCCCCTATTTTTAATCTGATCTATCTGATGTTCTATTTGTTCTCCAGAGCTATTTCTGTCACAGATTTTGCCAGCCCTGCGATTCCCTGAATCTCAGACGGAATGATGATCTTTGTCGCCTTGCCGTCTGCCGCCTTTGCAAATGCCTCAAGGCTCTTTAACTGGATGACGCCCTGATCCGGAGCCGCATCCTTGATCATGCGGAGACCGTCTGCGTTTGCCTGCTGAATCTTAAGAATTGCCTCAGCCTGACCTTCTGCCTCGCGGATGGTTGCCTCCTTCTTCGCCTCTGCACGAAGGATTGCCGCCTGCTTCTCTGCCTCTGCATCGAGAATTGCGGATTCTTTCTTACCTTCTGCCACGAGGACGGTAGACTTCTTCTCACCTTCTGCACGAAGGATCGCTTCTCTTCGCTCACGCTCTGCCTTCATCTGCTTCTCCATCGCATCCTGGATCGCTGCAGGCGGAATGATATTCTTAAGCTCTACACGGTTTACCTTGATGCCCCAAGGATCGGTTGCCACATCAAGTGTTGCTCTCATCTGCGTGTTGATCGTCTCTCTGGATGTCAGTGTCTCATCCAGCTCGAGATCACCGATGATGTTACGCAGTGTCGTTGCGGTCAGATTCTCGATCGCCATCAGCGGGTTCTCCACACCGTATGCATACAGCTTCGGATCTGTGATCTGGAAATAAACGACCGTATCAATCTGCATCGTAACATTATCTTTTGTGATTACCGGCTGCGGCGGGAAATCAACCACCTGCTCTTTCAGGGTAACCTTCTTCGCCACGCGGTCAATAAACGGTATCAGCAGATGAAGACCTACCGGCCATGTCGCAAGGTATCCGCCCAGACGCTCCACAATGTACGCATGCGCCTGCGGTACGATCTTGATACAGGACACCACAACTGCCAATACCAGAATAACCAAAATCAAAAAAGCTACTAATAATCCTCCCATTATCTAACCTCCAATTATTTTCTGTCCGGATCTCTAACACTATTTTCCCCGTTAAATATCATATTACTATATTTGATTTGAAAATACAAGAAAAGCCGTAGGAAATGTCTTGTCATTTCCCACGGCTCTGCCATGATACCTGTTTAATAAAATACGTGGTTTCCGATTACCACACCCGCGTGTCCTCGGGAAGCTCTGCTAAAGCAGGTAGCGCCGCCCGTATTGTCAGCACCGTTGATTGCTTCCTGTGCCGCCTGAATACAACTGGACTTCGGACCGTTTGCCGCAATACTTGCAACGGATCCTCTTCCTGCCGGCGGGAACTGTCCTGCCTGATATATTACACCGTAAATGCTGCCCGCATATCTGCCGGATCTCACACGGTTCATAACAACCGCACCGACTGCAAGCTGTCCTTCGTAGCACTCGTTTCCTGCCTCGCACTGAATCAGTGCGGCAAGCAGTGTCACGTCATCCACCGAAGCGGCCACTGCAGAATTCTGAACGGTACCCGCGCTGGACACCTGTGCGGACTTTGCCGCTTCTGCCGCAGCCTTCGCAGCTGCTGCCTGCTCCTCCTCGATCGTGACAGCCTCACCGAGTGCAAGCTCCGTCGTCACATACTCTGCGCTCACATAACCGGTGGTTCCCTTGTAATCGATTGCAACCCATCCGTCTACGGTCTCTGCATCTGCATCCAGCGGAAAAGTCATTCCCGTCGATACCGCTGCCAGCACGGACGCATCCGGGTCTGCGCTGCTTCTGATGCGAAGTCCGTTCGTCTGGATCTCTACCTCTGTATCAAATGTATCGTTCGCATAGGTATATGCTTCCGATCCCGTCACGCAGTAGGAATTTTTCACATATCCGTCTACGTTTCCAGATTCCACATGTGTCCAGGTATCACCAGCCTCGGTGATCTCTGCCACATCTCCCTTGTATAATTTGCCGACAATCGCTGCATTCTCGTCTCCAGATTCCCTGATATACAGGAAATCGTCGACATCTGCCATCAGGCGGTTCTGCCACTCCTGCTCTTCCGCAGACATCTGATCTGCATCCGTGCTCTGTGCATCCTCCGACTGCTCGCCGGCGTCTGTCTGCTCTGCATCCGCTGTCTGCTCACCATCTGCCTGGCTCTGCGCTGCCTCTGTCTCGCTCTGCTCAGCATCTGCCTGCTGTGCCTCTGTTGCTTCGGCCTGCTGCAGCTGTGCATCTAATGTCTCCGCAGCTTCTGTATCCGAAACCGCTTCCTCCGCCGTAGCGACCAGAAGTCTTCCTGTCTGGTTCACACCGGCTGTCGCCGCTTCAATATCACCAAATGCCTCTGCTTCTAACTGATCTAACCGGGCAACAACTCCTGCTGTTCCCACTGTAGCGAAGTCCGTCTCTGCCTGTACCGCTGCATTCCTTACCTGTACTCCGTCAAGATCAGCAGCCTGTGCGATTGTGCTCATCATCACCAGAGATCCGGCAACCACGATTCCCTCAATCGCTCTTTTCTTCAAACTCATAGAACCCTCCATCGGTGTAATCACATGTTTATTGAAATAGTATTACACCTTTGTGCTGTTTTATTCATATTTTGTTACAATTGTTACGGATTTGTTACAGCAGGAATTATAACAAAGGTACTGTTTTTTGTCAAGTTTTCGGGGCTTTCCGCGTCTTCATGCCGCTGTTTTTCTATAGAAAGAGGCAGCCGGAAGCCCCGTTTTACAAGACTTCCGGCTGTTTTTTGTGCATTTTGCCAGTTTTTCGTTTTTATGAAGATTTTCTTAAGAAAATACCTCTTCAATAACCTCATCAATCAGCATGTCCGCCGGGTATTTTTTCGCTCCTTCGGCTGCCGCTTCACACTGCGAAACACCTTCCGCCGGAAAAGCGCTCTCGAACTCTGCGCTCTCCATTCTGTCGGTGCCGGTCTGTTTCTTCTGTATATATCTCAGGATTCTGTTTATCTTATGTAATGTGACAATCAGAAGCATCACGGTGAGCAGACTGCACACTGCAACTCCCATCTGCAACTGTTCCGGTGAAATATGTTCCAGCCAGAGCATGTCCATTACCTCTCTTTCCGATCAGACTTTTTCCTGTCCGATTTCTTCTATATTATAAGAAACCTGCACGGATTTGAAAAGAGGCTTTCCCCGTGATCTCGCCGCAATTTGCGACAATCTTTTTACATCCCATGCCGGCATCATCCGCACACTTTTTCCATTGCCGCCGCAAAGCCCGATCTCCAAGTCTTTTCTTGACTTTTATGCATAAGGGTATTATAAATAAGGGAAGCAGACCATTAGGAAAGGGATTCTTACTATGAAGAAAATTGTTATGACCGGAGGGGGAACTGCAGGGCATGTAACGCCGAATATTGCTTTATTTCCAGCTCTGCAGAAGGAAGGTTATGAAATATCCTACATCGGTTCCTATGAGGGAATCGAAAAACGGCTGATCGAGGAGCAGGGTGTACCGTATTACGGTATCTCGTCCGGAAAGCTCAGGCGTTATTTTGATCCGAAAAATTTTTCGGATCCGTTCAAAGTTTTAAAAGGCTATCATCAGTCCGTCCGTCTTTTGAAAAAGTTAAAGCCGGATGTTGTTTTCTCAAAGGGAGGCTTTGTCTCCGTGCCGGTTGTGCTTGCAGCAAGCCGCTGCCATATTCCTGCGATCATCCATGAATCGGATCTCACGCCGGGACTTGCCAACCGCATTGCAATTCCAAAAGCCACAAAAGTATGCTGCAATTTTCCGGAGACAATGGCACATGTTCCGGAGGAAAAAGCCGTGCTTACCGGCACACCCATCCGCGCGGAATTACTGTCAGGAGATGCCAGCCGCGCTTTTGCACTCTGTAATTTTACAGATTCCGCAAAGCCAACACTTCTGGTCGTCGGCGGAAGCAGCGGCTCCCGTGCCATCAATACCGCCATCCGGGATCTGCTTCCGGAACTGATTAAAAATTACAATGTCATTCACCTGTGCGGCAAGGGAAATGTGGACACTTCCCTGAACGCCATCGCCGGTTATGCCCAGTTTGAGTATGCCAACGAGGAACTTGCCGATCTGTTCGCGCTCTCCTCCCTTGTCATCTCCCGCGCCGGAGCCAACGCGATCTGCGAGCTTCTCGCACTGCGCAAACCGAATATCCTGATTCCGCTCCCGGCAGCAGCCAGCCGCGGCGATCAGATCTTAAACGCCAACTCTTTCCGTTCCCAGGGATTCAGTTATGTTCTTGAGGAGGAGGAGCTGACCAACACCACCCTGCTGGAAGCCATCGACCATGTCTTCCACAAAAAGGACGCTTATATCGATGCCATGGAGCACAGCAAGGTCACAAACTCCATCGAGACGATCATGGGCTGTCTGTGTTGAAAAATCAGCCGGGACTTTTACATAAATCCGGTTGGGATTCCCGGTTCCCTGACGAGCACGACAGATAAGGTCTACTTGTTCCAAAGCACTCAGAGATGTTTTGATGGTTGTCTGGCTTTTGCGAAGTGTTGCTGCCATATCTTCAATGGTGAAATAGGAGAACACATGACCTTTTTTATCAATCCAGCCGTCATTTTTTTGTGATAATCTTGCCCGGTTTAAAAGCACCATATAGAGCAGTTTTGTGGTTTCGGAGAAATCACAGTCCAGAAGAAAACTGGGAAATGCCATATATGGCGGTAGAGTACTGTTTGCAGTAAGAAAGGTTGTCATGCACTCACCTCCCCTCAGATGACGAACACTTATCTATTGCAGTATTTTTCATCTGTAACAGGACTTCCTCTTTGTGTTTTCATAAAAATCCTCCTTTCCGATAATCTTTTGTGCGGATGTTTCGCACAGGATTAGTTTATTGAAAAGAAGGGGGAATGGCATTGAGCCGGGATTGAGTGAGAATTGAGTTACAATGAACTTTCAAATATAAACAGGAATAGTTACAACGAAAAAACGGGTGTATAATCAGGTTAGTAAATATTATTTATTAATCACATCTATTTATGGATTGACAACAGTGAAAAAATAAAGTAAACTAAAGTTAGTTAAAGCTAATTAAAAAACGGCTTATGTTTAGATAATGGGATAGGTTTATAAAATTATAGAAACGTACATCTGATGTTTTTAATGAAAGCAAGGTGTGCATATTTTTTTCACATGAATTAGTTAAAACTAACTATTGATAAAGAAAACTTACTGGGTAGAGTAGATTCATTTTCAGAAAAGATGTTTAAGGAGAAGTGAAAGAAAATGTCAGAGGAAATGTTAGTATGCCATTGTTCACCTACGTTAGCAGGACTGAAAACGGGAAGTCTTTTTTCATGCCCTTATAGTTCACAAAAGATGATTATAAAAGAAATACGTGAATTTAATCAAAAACTGACACAGAAAGGGATCCGGATTATCCCGGTTCGCATATCAGACAAACGGATGCTGGTTTAAAACAAAAATGGATAAACAGTATTCTCGTATGTTGCAGATACTTAACTGTTACTA
>OHAS01000416.1_pt1 | contig 36889 bp, 31 predicted proteins | sample 1577131 | NCBI WGS metagenome assembly OHAS01 (sample SAMEA3541566, study PRJEB24748) | human gut metagenome | biome: human gut; feature: human-associated habitat; material: faeces | place: China | collected 2012 | reverse complement strand
TTTTTCCAAATATTTAAACCTCTTCCTAAATTGTCATTTTATCAGTAAAATTAGCTTTCTTTTCCATATTTTTTATCGTACCGTTCGTATTCATCTTTCACATACCCCTGTTCAAGATGCGTATAATACTCTGTCATTTTCTGAGTAGAATGACCGCTGATTTTACCTACCGTAGCCGGTTTCATTCCAGATTGTACACATCTTGTTACAAAAGTATGACGAAAGCTATGTGGAGTTACATCTAACATTTCTGCTTCTCGACCTTCTTTTTCAGCCTCTAATGCTTCTTGCTTATTTACAATATTTTTGATTCGCTCACATTCGTCTTCAGCATTGCCAGGAAGATAACTCATTCCTGTTGATGTTGTAAATATCAGTCCAGGATATTTTTTTAGAAGATCATTTCCAGTTCCCCATTTCTTGCCTAACACTTTTTTGTCCTGATTCTGTTTTTCTTTCCAGCTCAAAAAAGCTTCAATTGCAATATCTGGCAGCGGAATTATTCTGACACTTTTCTTTTTTTTCGGTGATGTAATCTGTGTAACATAATACGGCTCAGCAAGTTTCTTTCCCTGCTTGTCATAATACAATTTAACTCTGTTTAGCGTTTTGTATACACGAAGATATTTTTCATCGAAATTGACATCTCTCCATTGTAAGGCAAGTACTTCGCCTATACGCATTCCCGTATGCATCAAAATCAAGAAAAGTTCCTCATAACGGTCTCCTTTAATGGTTTTCAAAAAGCGATGGCTTTCGTCTGTACTAAGACAATTCTCTTTTACATCCAAAGCTTCTTCTGTAGGTTCTGCCAACACTTCTCCCGGTGCCTCAACGGAAAGCTTAACTTCTGCTGTAGGATCCGATGGAATCATTTTACTGGCTGCTGCCCTCTCAAACATTTGATGTACGACACTTAATGATTGCTTGATTGATGTAGGAGCGTATCCTTCATCCTCCAATTTTTTAATCATGTCAAGAATATGTTCCGGTTTGATATCTACCAGTTTCATGTAACCGATGTATTCTTCTGTTCTTCTAAAACCATCTTCATAATTTCTTATCGTGGTTGCTTTAAGATTCCGAACCTTATAAAGTTCCATCCATTTCTCATACCATTTTGAAACAGACATACTCGAATCAAAGCCTGGAACACCTGGGAGAACCTCCGCTAAATACATGCTTCTTTGCTTTCTCACTTGCTGAAGATTTGTTCCATAGATAGAAAAAGGCGGTTTGCCAGAACCCTTAATTGTGATTCTGGCTTCATACCGCCCATCTTTTCTTTGTCGGATTCCCTTACCTATTTCTTTTCCTTTTAGATTTTTTCCCATAACATTACCATCCTTTTTCTAATAACAATAGATGATCATGCATGGCACTGGACTTAATTTTAACACAACCCCAAAAACCTTTCAAGACTGCCGATCTATCCATTTCTGAAATTTTTTCTTATCAATCAGGGTTCTTCGCCCAATTCGTACCATGAAGGTATTATTCTTCATAAGAGTTCTCATGGTTTTCTCTGAAAGGCCTGTGAGTTCACAGGCTTCCTTGACCGATATAAGAATCTTATCGTTATCTGCTGCCGGTTGTTTCTTTTTATGTATCATATATAATTACAGCCAATATCTGCAGGCAGATGATATTGGCTGTTCCTCCTCTCCTATGGATTCTATAAACGACTGCCTGCTGGTCAATACAATTTTATTTTGTGTGTTGCTTTTTTACATAATATTCCACTGCTTCTTGTAAGCTGCATCCACTTCGACGACTTTTACTTACTACGCTGTTTTTGTTTATCTCCAACTTTTCACAGCATTCCTTAAGCGATGGGTAAAGGATTCCCCGATATTCAAACTCCTGATTGTTTAGCATATACTTTCTTTTTCTAGTCATAAAATGCTCAAAGGATTCTTCCAGGGAACAATTTTGGTTCCTGGCCCGCTGCCTTACACACGCATCTTCGATGCCATATTTCTTGCAGCAGGCCCTGAGACTAGGATATTCCCTTCCTCTAAATGTAAATTTCTGTATTCTTTTTTCTATCATTTCTTTATTCATCAGCATGGCTTATCTGCCTCCTTTTTAATAGAATCGGCAGAAATATTATACATTATTCAAAATTATATTGTAATTATATATAAAAAATAGCGTGTCAAAAGACACGCTTTATTTCATCTCATTAATCTTAATCTTTTAAACATACGCACAAAGGATTTGCCTTTAGGTATGCTGTTAAAGTCCCTTTCGGTAATTCCGTTAATCAAAAGCATACATACAAGATAAATTAACATGCCCACAACTATTGAAAGTAATGTGGATATGATATTGCCTGAGAATATACTGAACAATTTATAAGCTCCTATACAACCAAAAGCCATAACTATTGAGCACAGGGCAGGCTTTACAAGTATCTGTCCGTAATAAGGCCTTACCTTCGTTATTCTTGTCAGCATATAGAGGTTAAATACCGACGCCACAAGATAACACGCGTCCGTGGATATAACGGCCCCCACAACATTTATTTTGGGATTTGATATGAGCACTGCGTTAAGAATAACCTTAACAACCGCACCCAGCAATGCGCCAATAACAGGTATGTGTATTTTCCCTATACCCTGAAGCACGCCGGTCACTATCTGGCAGAGCGACAAAAAGGCTATGGATACGGCTCCGACCTTCAGCAGTATTCCTCCCTCGGGATATTTCGGAAAAAGCATAAGAAGTATGTTGTCGCCCAAAACACCTATGCCGACAGCAGCCGGTATCGCAACAACCATCGCCAGCTTTAGCGCCATATTCATTTTGCTTTTAACCCTTTTCCTGTCCCCTACAGCGACAGAAGCCGCTATATTAGGAACCGCCGCTGTCGCCAGCGCCGAAGAAATTGAAACCGGAAGCGTTGTAAGCGTTACATACTTGCCTGAAAGCTGTCCGTAAAGCTCCTCCGCCTCTGTAAGGGTAAACGCCCCTGATGCCATAAGCTGTGACATTACCATTTTCATATCTATGAGGTTTGTTATGCTGAATACAGCGGTACCGGCAATAATAGGCACTGCTGTAGATATAAGATTTACAAAAATCTCTCTGTTGGTTTCCTGCTCTATACCCCTTGGCTCAAGCCGTATTTTTCCTTTAATGCTCCGCCTGTACTTATAATAATAAATCATTATTATTATAAGCCCTGCAAGCGCACCTATTCCTGTTCCGGCTGTTCCGCCCGCCGCGCCAAGCGGAATACTCTGCTTGACAAGCAGCCATGCAAGATAAACGCTGAACACAGCGTTAAACACCTGCTCAAATATCTGCGATACGGCAGTTGGCACCATTATATTCATACCCTGCAGGTAGCCTCTGTACACCGACATAAAGCCTACTATAAGCAGGGTTGGCGCCAGTGTTTTAAGGCAGTAGACGCTGTTTGGCGAGCTAACGGCCTTGGCGATAGGCTCCGCAAAGAAATAAAGCACAACCATTCCGACCGCACCAAGCGTACCTGCAACGGCCATTGAAACCCTGAACACCTTATGGGCATTGGCATATTCGCCCCTGGCTATCCTTGTTGACACCAGCCTGGAAATGGCGGCAGGAAGTCCTGCCGAGGACAGTATAAGCAGGAATGTATATATATAATATCCCGCACTGTAGATGGCATTTCCTGTGTCTCCAATTAAAGCTGTAAGCGGCATTCTATAGAGAAAGCCAATAAATCTCACTATAAGGCTTGCACTTGCCAATACAGCGGCCTGCATGACAAATGAACCTCTTCTTTTATCTTTAGCTGACATAATACAACCTCATTCAAAGCTGTCTGCTTTTTATCCGTGTATTCTTATCTTTCTTCTGAGTGAAGGGTCAAGTACCTTCTTCCTCATTCTTATACTTGTCGGAGTTACCTCAACATATTCATCCTCTGAAATAAATTCGAGTGACTGCTCAAGGCTCATTACAATAGGGGGCGTAAGCTTAAGCGCCTCATCCGCGCTTGATGAACGCATATTTGTAAGCTGCTTTCTCTTACAAACGTTGACGTCAAGGTCATCCGCTCTGGAATTTCTTCCGACTATCATTCCTGTATAAACCTTCTCGCCGGCACTGATAAACAAATCGCCTCTCTCCTGAGCGTTGAAAAGTCCGTAGGCAACTGCGTCGCCGCTTTCAAACGCCACAAGGGAGCCCTGCGCACGGGTAGGTATATCTCCTTTATAAGGCTGATAACCGTCAAACACGGTATTCATAATTCCGTTTCCCTTTGTGTCTGTGAGAAGCTCGTTCTTATATCCGATAAGGCCCCTTGAAGGGATTGAAAACTCAACTCTTGTATATCCGCCGTTTGTTGAAGGCGTCATATTTGTCATCTCGCCCTTGCGGCTGCCGAGCTTTTCGATTACAGCGCCGACAAATTCATCAGGAACGTCTATAATTACAAGCTCCATGGGCTCGCATTTTTTTCCGTTTATCTCTCTATAAAGAACCTCCGGTTTTGAAACAAGGAACTCATATCCTTCCCTTCTCATTGTCTCAATAAGAATTGAAAGGTGAAGCTCGCCCCTGCCGCTGACCTTAAATGTCTCTGTTGTCTCCGTATCCTCTACCCTTAGGCTTACGTCTGTATTAAGCTCCTTATAAAGTCTTTCCCTTATGTGGCGTGAGGTTACATATTTTCCTTCCTGTCCCGCAAAAGGCCCGTCGTTTACGCTGAAGTTAATGCTGAGGGTAGGCTCCTCTATCTGCACAAAAGGAAGCGCCTCCGGCTTTATGGGCGAACAGATTGTGTCTCCAATGCTTATATCGGCAATGCCTGATATAGCAACGATTGAACCGTATTTGGCTTCTCTTACCTCAACCTTCTGGAGGCCCTCAAACTCATAGAGCTTGCTAATTTTAACCCTCTGCTTATACTCAGGGTTATGGATATTAAGAAGGAAAACATCATCGTTTATATGAAGCGTTCCCGTCTCAATTTTTCCTATACCTATTCTTCCCACATATTCGCTGTAGTCAATTGTGGAGATGAGCGCCTGAACAGGCTCCTCCTCGTCTCCCTCGGGAGCAGGCACATGGCTTATAATAGTTTCAAAAAGGTCCTTCATTGTGTCATGCTGCTTCATAGGGTCCAAAGATGAGGTTCCCTTTCTTGCCGAAGCAAAAACAAACGGTGAATCAAGCTGGTTCTCATTTGCGTCAAGGTCCATGAAAAGCTCAAGAACCTCATCTACAACCTCTTCAGGCCTTGCCTCGAATCTGTCTACCTTGTTTACACATACAACAACGGGAAGGTCAAGGTCAAGCGCCTTTTTAAGAACGAACTTAGTCTGGGGCATAGGTCCCTCAAACGCGTCTACAACAAGCACAACGCCGTTTACCATTTTAAGAACACGCTCTACCTCGCCGCCAAAATCAGCATGGCCTGGTGTATCTATAATATTAATTTTAATATCTCCATAATGTACCGACGTATTCTTCGAGAGTATTGTTATTCCTCTTTCCCTCTCAATATCGCCAGAGTCCATTACCCTTTCCTGAACAACCTGATTTGTACGGAATGTTCCGCTCTGTTTCAAAAGCTCGTCCACCAATGTTGTTTTGCCATGGTCGACATGGGCTATAATTGCTATATTTCTAACGTCTTCTCTTGCTTTTCTCATTTATGCTGCTCCTTCGAATGTCATAGTTTAAAAACACCTAACTGAATTATTTTAGCATATTAAATTTGTCATTACAATAATCATCTAGCCAAACTTCGGCCGTTTATGCGGTAATAAGTATTTCTTTTGCACAAAAAAGAAGACATTTTAGCGGCCTTTGGACAAAAAAATACCCCTCACCTAAGTGAAGGGTATTCGCATAACCTGTTATATATATATTCAAAAAACCTGTTTACACAGTTTGGATACTAATACTAAGATTAAGCCTTTGTTACGTTCGCAGCCTGAGGTCCTTTAGCGCCCTGTACTACTTCAAATTCAACTTCCTGGCCTTCTTCAAGAGTTTTGTAGCCATCTGTCTGGATAGCTGAGAAGTGTACAAATACGTCATCTTCGCCGGGTACGGAGATAAATCCGAAGCCTTTTTCCGCATTGAACCATTTTACTGTACCTTTTTTCATTTTGAGTCCTCCTACATATGTGTAAATAAAGCGCCGTCACTGCCAGCATGGCATAACAGCTTATAAAAACGTTACAAATGAAGAATAACATACTTTGGAAATGAAGTCAACAGATATTTAAGCGCATTACAAATATTTTACCATTAATTAACAGACATTTTTCGTTCGGCTTCAGCAGCCGCTTTCATAATTTTTGTCCTCTATCAAATTTCCGCTCTCTATCGCGCTTCTCGCCAAAAAATCGCACCTCTCATTTTCAACGTTATCAGCATGCCCCTTTACCCATATAAAGGTCACATCGTGATAATCCAGAAGCGCCAGAAGTCTCTCCCAAAGGTCTGTATTAAGCGCCTTGCTCTTATCCGCCTTTTTCCAGCCGTTGGCCTGCCATTTTTTCGCCCAGCCCTTTGTTACGGCGTCAACAACATATTTTGAGTCGCTGTAAAGATTTATACGGCATCTTTCCTTTAAAGCCTCCAGAGCCTTTATAACGGCCAGAAGCTCCATTCTGTTATTCGTCGTGAGCCTGTAGCCCTCGAACAGCTCCTTCCTTGCGCCGTTATACAGCATAACAGCTCCGTAGCCTCCGCTTCCCGGGTTTCCGGAGCATGCTCCGTCGGTATATATGTCAACAGTCTTTATAGCCTCCGCCTCCACTCAGTATTTTTTCCCCGACGAGCAGGTCGTCCGGGGTAGTTATCTTTATATTGTCGTAGCTTCCTTCTATAATTTTCACTCTAAATCCCGCGTTTTCAGCCAGCGCGGAATCATCTGTGCCGAATATGCCGTTTTTGAATGCATAATCGTATGCCTTCATTATTACATCCCTCTTAAACGTCTGAGGGGTTTGTATGCTGTACACATTGTCCCTGACTGGAGTGGAGAGCACAAAGCCGTCGCTGCCGCATATCTTAACCGTATCCTTAGACCTGACGCCAACCGCGCAGGCCCCGTATTTTTCAGCGGCTGTTACTGAGGAGCTAATAATATCCTCCGTTACAAAGGGGCGCACCCCGTCGTGTACGATAACAATTTGACAGCGTTCATCCAAAGCCGATAAACCGTTATATACCGACTCATACCGTTCACTGCCGCCAAGCACATACTTTACAGGCTTGTTCAGAAAACTCAGAAGTGCTCTGCACTCATCAATGCCGCTTTTGCCCGATACGATTATTATTTCGTCAACAGCCGAACAGCCGCCAAAAACAGCGGCTGTTCGCTCGATAATAGTTTTTCCGCAAAGCTCTAAAAACTGCTTGGGCCTGTCCGCGCCCATTCTTTTTCCGCTGCCCGCGGCTACAATTACCGCAGAGCAAAAAATTTTATCCTTCATAGCATTACTCATTCTTTATCTTAGTAAATATCATACGTCCGGCTGAGGTCTGAAGAACGCTTGTTACAACCACCTCAAGCACCTCTCCTATTTTGTTTGAACCGCCTTCAACTACTATCATTGTTCCGTCGTTAAGATAAGCGATACCCTGACCGTTTTCCTTTCCGGCCTTAATAATTGTCACCGTCATTTCCTCACCAGGGAGAAGCATAGGCTTAACTGCGTTGGCCAGCTCATTTATATTAAGCACCCTGACGCCCCTTACCTCTGCAACCTTATTTAGGTTATAATCGTTTGTCACAACATAAGCGTCCATTTTTTCAGCCATTTTCAGAAGCTTTGAGTCCACCTCAATCTTTTCCTTTGTGTTGAACTCCTTAATAACAACCGGCACCTCAAGCTGCTTTTGTATCTCATTTAATATGTCCAGCCCTCTTCTTCCGCGGTTTCTTTTAAGACCGTCCGAGGAATCCGCAATATGTCTCAGCTCGTCAAGCACAAACGTCGGAATAATTATTTTCCCTTCTATAAAACCTGTATGAAGAAGGTCGAGTATTCTGCCGTCGATTATTACGCTGGTATCAAGAATTTTTGGACGTCCCGCTGAATTTTTAACCTGACTGTTTTTAAACATCGGCATTTCAAGCTCGTCCCTTTTTCTTGTGGCAACACGGTATCCTAAAAAACCAAGCGTAATATTAAGTATTACCGTTATGCCCGTACCCACAATACCGTAGCCGTTAAGGGCCACACCAATAAGGTTCGCTATTACAAGGCCTATAACAACGCCGAACACGCCTGTTATAAGTTCCTTGATTTCCATTTTTACAAGCTTGCCTTCCGCTATTCCTACCTGCTTCATAATCGCGTCCGCGGCTACGTCTGAAAATAATATAAAATAAATGATTCCGATAAAAATGCCGAACAAAATAACAACGTAATCCGGTATATACTCCTGTATTCCCCAAAGATTATTGTTGTAAAAGGCATATAAAAGACCTACCGCTATAGTCATGACAACAAGTGTTACAACATACCTGAATATCTTTCTAATCATCTTTTCACCTCCTTTTTCATAATGCGACTTTATATGAGCCCTAGGTCACCTTATTTTCCCCGACAAAAAATAATATTCCCGCTAGGTTATCATACAATACAAGAATACCATAATCTTCAAATAAGTGCAAATGAAATAATATTACAATAATATTAAAAAAGCCCGGCTGTTAAGCCGGGTACAATCGTTTTGTTATCAGTATATCAGCAGGCTCTTTTTATACATTTCATAAACCTCCCCGCGTGTAAGCGGATACGGATGAAGCGCAAGCTTTCCGGGAGTTGACATAAGCACGTCTGTATATCTCTCAACATCAGCCTCCGTAAACTCCTCTCTTGGCTCCAGCACAGACTTAAGGAAGTCATTGAAGCTTTCAAGGCTGTCAAAGCCAAGAATGTCAAGAATAGTGTTAGTCTTTGTCTGGTCAGGGAAAAGCTCAAGATAGGCCCTTGTAAATATAGCGTTGGCACGTCCGTGGGGTATACCCCTTTCATAGGTCGGCATATATCCGCAGGCATGTGGAAGCGATGTTCCGGCCTGTGCAATTACAATACCCGCGATTGTGGACATAAGGAGAAGCTTTTCCCTTATTTCCTCATTAAAGTCAAGCGCCTTAACAGCCGGCATGCACTCGGCAAAAATTTTAAATCCGCCCTCGGCTATTTTATCGCTTATAAAATTGGCCTTTTTAGATGTATAGCCCTCAATAAGGTGCGTAAGCGCGTCAATTGCCGTATTTACAGTTACCTTATCAGAGAGGCTCTCTGTATATTTCGCGTCAAGGAATGCGATATCCGCGAACGCCTTTTGAACCGCACCGTTTTTTGTACCCTGATTATGAAGCGTGAAAACAGCGTACTGAGTCGTCTCGCTTCCGGTTCCCGCAGTTGTGGCAACCTCTACAATGGGAGTATGGCGGTACTGTCCCTCCTGCATAAGCATATCAGCGCTCATACTGGGATTAGCTATAAGATATGACGCACCCTTAGCCGCGTCCATCGGCGAACCGCCGCCAATTCCAATTACAAAATCCACACCCTCGGACAGGCCAATTTTTGCGGCCCTTTCTATTGTCTCAAGCGAAGGGTTTTCCTCAACCTCATCAAACAAAACGTGTCCTATGCCGACTGCGTCAAGCGCATTTTCTATGTCCTTCTGGGAACCGTTTATTTTAGCCGAATGTCTTCCTGTGAAGATAAGCGCTTTCTTTCCAAGGGGCAGAAATGCCTCCTTGTTGTTCATTATGCAGTCCTTGCCGAAAAACACCTTTGCAGGCATATAGTAGGTAAAAGCGTTCATAAGTATCCTCCTTTGGTAAATCAGTCTTCTCTGCCTCTTATAACCTTTTCCGCGTAAAGGAAGGCCTTGACAGCGGATTTAAGGTCCTCACAGGTCAATATTGTCAGGCGAAGCACCTCTTCCTTTTCCCTGTCGGCCTCACTTGAGAAGCTTGGGAACGTCCTCTCCCATTCTATATATCTCTGGGCCGCTATGGACATGGAGTGCTCAAGAAGCCTTCTGGCCTCCCTTCCGTTGCCGAAGTTGCTTGCCTTTATCCTTTCCCTGAAAAATGGAAGGAGTATATCCCTCCAGCCGTCCTCCAGCCTGTAGCTGGCGTTATTGGCAAGAAGCTCAAATATATCCAGCATTTCCTCTTCATTATAGGATGAGAAATTGACCGTGAATGTAATACGGCTGCTTATTCCGGGGTTCTCATCAAGAAACCTTTTCATCTTGTTGTGCTTATCGTCAATGTCCCCGCCGTAGCCGGCGAATATAATCAGCTTGTCATAGCTGTGGTCCTCTACCTCTATGCACAGCTGTGCGAGCGCCTCCTGTGAAAAGCTGTCGGTTCTTGCCGTTTCATTATAATTAACAAGGGAATAAGCCTCGTCAATTATTATTATATCATTATCCATGAAAATGTCATGTACTTTCGCCGCTGTCTGTCCTATATATTTTGCCTTTAGCTGAGTTCCTGTGACGTAGGCTATCCTGTGGCCGCTTAAAACGCCCTCCTCGCTCATCATTCTCGCAAAATATCTGGCTGAGGTCGTTTTGGCGGTGCCCGGAGGCCCTATAAATGCGAACACCTTATGTATGTCCGCTGTATTCAGGTCATACAGCTTTCTTTTCTGGCTGTATGAGAATACTGCCCCAAGCTTGCATAGCGTTTCCTTCATCTCCTGCTGTCCGACTATATTCATGCATAAATCCTTATAGGCGTCAGTCTCTTTTGTATATACGCACCTGTCGTCTATTTTTCCCGCCTGAAGCAGATGCTTTCCGTATATTACGTATTTCTCCATGAAATTGAGCTCCTCTGCGTCCAACTCCTTAAGAAAAACGCTCCGTCTGTCGGTAAAATCCACATCCTTTATAAGGTCAATATAATTAATTTTCTCATCGTCCTCAATTTTTTCCGGCATTGAGCGGTTTTCTCCATAGCCGTAATAGCCGTCCTCCAAGAGTTTTTTCCTGTAAACCTCATAAATTTTCTTCACGCACGCGTCTGCCCGCTCTTTTGTATAGCCCGTCGCAAAGAACGCATTGTCATATCCTCTTTTTTCATATATATCTATTTGCTTTTTATTCATAATATCACCCAATTACATTTTACCAGATAACAGATATTAGTCAATAATTATTATTAATAATTTCAAATATTTCTGCGTCCATTAATCCGGCGTCTGTCCTGTCATGAGTAACCATAATACAAAGCTTATCTGATACAAAGCTTTTAAGAAATTCAGCTATGGCTTTCTTTCTTCCTGCATCTATACCGTTAAAGGGCTCGTCAAGCAGCATTATGCCGCCGTCAAAGGCCACTGCCCGTGCTATTGCAGTTCTCCGCTTCATTCCTCCGCTCATATCGGCTGGATACATATCAATGCATTCCGACAGGCCAGCTGCCTCTATGAAGCTGTCTGCGGCATTTCTGTTACGAGCCGTGAGCATAATATTTTCCTTTGCGCTTAACTGCTCCAGAAGTCTGTCCTCCTGAAAAACATATGAAATTCGACCCTCATTGCCGATTATGCTTCCCCCGTCGGCCTTAGTCAGGCCGGCTATTATATTAAGGACAGTGGTTTTTCCGCAGCCGCTTTGCCCGAACAGGCATATGGGCTGTCCCCTTTTCGCCTCAAAGGTAAGACCGTTTAAAATAGCTTTTCCATTATAGGATTTTTTTATATTGTCAAGCCGCACAGCCTCACCTCCCGACATAGCGCACCAGCAGTCTTTCAAACACAACGCTTAAAATAATTATTACCGCCGTCCACGCAAAAAGCTGTTCTGTTTCAAGATATATTTTTGACTCATACAGCTTTCTTCCTATTGAAAACGCAGGCGAGCCTATTACCTCCGCCGCAACCCCGCTTTTAAAGGCAAAGCCAGCCCCTGTTACAACAGCCGAGCGCAGATATGGCTTTACCGCGGGAATATAAATGTTCCGCAGCCTCATTTTTCCGGTGAATTCATACACCCTGGCCATTTCAAGCAATTTTTTGTCAGCCGAATTTATTCCCTCCGATATGTTGCTCCACACTATAGGCACCACAGTTAAAAATGATATAAATAATGGAACCGTGCCGGCTTTAAGCCACGCGAGGGCAAGTATTATAAATGAAGCCACAGGAGCTGCCCTGACAATATCTATTAAGGGCTTAAACAGCATATATATAACTTTGCTTACGCCTGTGGCGGCGCCCAAAAGTATGCCGGCAGCAGTTCCGGCAAAGAACCCCAAGGCTATCCTTAAAAATGAAAAGGTGATGGTTTTATAAAAATCCGCATGTGAAATCAGGTCAACAGCCGCTTTCAGCGTATTAAGGGGCGAGGCAAAAAGAACGTCGCTTCCTATTATCATGTATGCGGCCTGCCATACGGCTATCCAAAATATAAAGACCAGTAATTTTTTATTTCTTGACATAATAGAAATCATTTTCCGGCATTTTTCCTCCTACTGCTTTCGGCTCAGCCTCATAAAGCACGCCGAAAAATCCTGTAAGCATGTCCTTCATTTCATTGCCGTCTATATAGACAATATTGCAGTTGGGCACAGCTTTTTCAGCCGCCTTGGCTGAAGCCATAATCCCGTATTTCTCTACAAGCTCCGCCGCCTTAGAAATGTTTGAGTTTACATATTCTATGCTCTGTGCGTATTCCTTAAGGAAGGTATCCACAGCGTCGCTGTGCTCGTTCAAAAACTCGTTCCTTACAATCAAACAGCCCATTGCCATATCGTATCCGCTTATTTTATTCCATTCCTCGGTTAAATCAAGGGCTATCCGTGTATTCTCGTTTTTCATTGTTACCGCTGTTACATTCGGCTCGGGCAGAAGCGCTATATCCGCTGTTCCCCCGGCAAGGGCAGAGGCAACCTCCGCATGCTCGCCCATATACTCCACATTCACATCGTTCACTCCGTTTTTTTCAAGAATATAGTCAAGGACATATTCAGGTACGGCTCCCTGTCCCGATGAATAAATAGTTTTGCCCGACAAATCGGATACGCTGTGGACTGTGTCTCCGTTTTCAAGAACATAAAGCACCCCAAGGGTGTTTACCGCAAGAACTGTCACGCCGCCTTCGGTCTTGTTATATAGGACAGAGGCAAGGTTGGTAGGCACCGCCGCAATATCAATTTCACCGCTGAGAATTTTAGCAGTTACGTCATCTGCGGCAGCAGCTACAGAAATATTATAGTTTCCCTCGGTTTCCCCTAAGCCGCTTCTTTCCATCAGCTCAACGGCACCTATTCCCGTAGGCCCCTTAAGCATCGCAGTGTTTATCACCGTATCGTCTGTTTTTGCGGCCTTTGAGCATCCGCCTACAATTCCCGCAGCAATAACTGCCGCTGTAATTAACGCAAATAGTTTTTTCATGTCAAATCTCCTTTTTTATGTCCTTTATAATGTAAATTTTCCGTCCTTCATGCCTTATTATTCCTCTTTCCTCAAAGTCAGAAAGAATACGGTACAGGCTTGCCCTGCCTACATCAAGATACTCAGCCAAGGCCGTCATGCTCATTCCGTCGGCTATTAATCTGCCGTCGGGGTCCCTGTGACTGTTTTTCCTTAGATATTCCGCCGTCCGCGCCTCGGCGCCTCCTGCCGTAAAAATATCCAGTCTTTTATTAAGGAAAATCAGAGATTCCGAAAGGTGCTCTATAAAATTCATATTTACCTGCGGAGACATCCTCATTATCTCCTCCATAAGCTCTTTAGATATAAAAAGCAGGACACATTGGCCCTCCGCCTTCACCGTTGCAATAAAGCTTTCGTTTCTGCTGAAAAGCACCGAGCCTCCAAAGGCTTCCCCCGCCTTAAGCGTATTTATGAGAACACGGCCCCTGCTGTTTTTCATTACCGAAACACGGCCCTTAAGTATAACCGCAAGGCTGTTTCTGTAGTTATTGTAGTCGTAGATTATTTCTCCCTTTGTATAGGACTCCCACTGGAAGCGCCCGTCGACCATAACAAATTCACTGATAAGCCCGGAGGTATTTTTAAATAAAAAGCTTTTTTCCAGCACCGGTATATAATTTTTTTGTTCCTCTTTAGATATTTTTTTCATAAAGCACCTCATTATCTGTTTCATTTGAGACAAAAAAAGTATATATCAGCACTGGCTGTCTGTCAATAAAAAATCCCGGCATAATAATGCCGGGATAAGTTTAAATTAATATGCGGAGCCCTCGTTCCATATTTTATTTGGCCTTATTTCTGTCCAATCCTCCGCTTCATCATCGTCACGCGTATATTCGTGGTAATTAGTAGCTTCTAAAATCTCGTAGTAATACCATGTGTACTCCGGATTGTCAGGCCACATTTTTGTATTATAGCAAAGCCCGTCCTTATCAACCTCACGGTTAAGCACGTTGTTGATTAGCGTTACGGCCTCAGCCCTGGTAATTGCGCTGTCAGGATGGAAGGTTCCGTCAGGATAGCCTGCAATCCAGCCCTTTTCATAGGCAGAGTTAATGTAGTCCGCCGCCCAGTGTCCGTTTATATCGCTGAAATGGTTTTCATCGCTGCTCGACAAATCATCAAAGAATGACACAATAGTCGCAAATTCAGCCCTTGTAATGCTGTCGTCCGGCCTGAAGGTATTTTCAGCGTTTCCATCGCCGTGGAGTATATCGGCATTGGTAAGCGTAGCAACTGCCTTAAGATACCAACGTGTATTGTTCACATCGCTGAAGTCCTGATAAGTCGTATAGTAAAGCTGTCTTGAGCTGTCCTCCAGCAGTCTGTAGAATATTGTGGCAACCTCCGCTCGGGTTATGTTGGCGTTAGGCCTTACAAGTCCGTCCGGATAGCCGCTTATGTACTGGAAATGTTCCTCTGTCTCAAGCTTAGGCTTTTCTTTTTCAATGCGTCCTTCCGGAAGCTCATATCCGCCGCCTCCGCCGCTGCCTTTTCTGCTGTAGGCGGCTACAAATGTTAAATCCCTGTCAACGGTAATATTTTTAACCTGAGATGTTGAATAGTATTTATCAAGCTCCTCACAGTACCACGAATCAAACCTGTAGCCGCTGTCTGCGTCAACGTCCGGTACGGTGTCGATTATTTGTCCCTCATCATAGGTAAACTCTGTTCTTCCGTCCAGCTCCCCATGCTTTCCTTCCTCGAACCTTACAGTATATTCCTTCGCGGCTTCATTAGTATAGCTAACCTCAGGTTTTTCAAATTCCTGGCTTTCTCCCTGGTTTCCGAGTGAATCCTCCGGGTAGAGCGCCGCCCATTTATTTGTTTCGACAATATATGTTCCGTTTTCTGTCTGCGGGTCAGTCAGCTTTACATTATATTTAAGCTGTACCCTTTCAAAGTTTGTCACAGGAACGTTGATTTCCCATATAAAGCATTCTCCACAGCTTCTGCCGTCAAACACTGTTCCGTCCTCATAATAATGAAGCTCATATTTATAACCGCTGTTTCCATCGGGCGCAAAGCCGTAGGAAGCCGACGCTCCGTCCTGCGGCTGAACCGCTTCGGCGTTATAGATATTGCTTCCTACCGATAAGGTGATTTTTTCAGCCTCATTTACGAAGTCAAAGTTATAGCTGTTTCCGTGATTATCAGTTCCAATGCCTATTTCGTCAACCACTTTGCTTCCGTTGTCAAGAAGGTAGTTTATTTTCTTCTGTATTATATTAAAATCCACAGTCCTTCCGCCGTTAAGAGCTGACATAAAGGCCTCTCCCAGTTCGCTGCTTCCCACATATACGCCGCAGCAGTTGTATTCAGCCTTTAATGTGTCGTATGCCTGATATGCATCGTAGAAAGCCCTGTCAACGGAGAGCGCATGCTGGTCTATTTCTTCTAAGGGCACATATTTCTCAGGATTTGCAGTTGTGCTTTCACCTGTAAAGTCAACCGTAAATTTATCTCCGTCACTCTCAACCCAGCCGGTTACTTTATCAAAATAATTATCCCAGTCTCCCCCGGGAACTTTAAACTCTCCGTCACCAAAACCATTGGCAACGCACCAGCCGGTCATTTCGCCAAAGTATCTTATACCGTCAGCCTCTATCTGATGGAATATAATTTTTACATTTCCATCGTCCCCTGTAAACAATCTTGTTAAACCGTCGCTGACAACAATGACATATTTTCTTTCATCATTGGTCTGGCTTGCCTTAAGCATATTTTCAGCTTCGATAAGCCCCGCTTCCATATTAGTTCCGCTAAGAAGTCCGTCAGGCCTGTTTGCCGCTGCGTTGTAAATAGCATCCAGCTCACTATTATCAAGCTCTTTAAGGCCATATACAGTTTTGGCGTCTCCGCCAAACACTATTACTCCTACATTTATTTTTGCTTCCGTATTGCTGACTGCATCTAAGAGATTTTCAAGCAGTGTTTTCGTTTCAGCTGCCACTTCGTCTTTACAGCTTGACTTATCCATGACAAATACAACATCGCTCATAAGCTCCGTTTCCTCAGACGGAAGCGAAAGAGTAACCTCCGACACATAATTTTCGTCAAGCTCCGCCGCTGTTTTTGATTTTGAAGCAGGCCCCGGCGTTTCAGGCTCCGGTTCTGACGGCTTCTTTATATCTACTGTGGGATCGCCGATTTTTTCTCTGGCCTCATCCCCGTCAATTATTATTTTTTCACCTGTCTTATTATCAATATATTCAAGCTTAATGCTTTCATTTGTATGAAGACTGTTACCATACACACCGTCTTTTGCCTTTACCTTAAATGTAACGGTTATTTTTTCTTCAGGAATATTTCCTATATTCCAAATCAGGGTTTTTCCGTCGTCATCCAGTTCGAGACCGTCCGACGCACTGCCGCTGACATACTCAAATTCATCCGTATTTATTACGTCTGTAATTACCGCATTTGCTCCTGCCGGAATACGGTTGATAATCTCCGCTAAATCCTCAAGAATATCAGGAAGTCCGCCTTCGTTCAGGTCGTCGTCAGTAACGTTTGTAAACAGCGCCTTTCCGTCCTTATAAGAAGATATTGCCTTAAGTGCGTCGGCGTCGTCCTTCATCTCTATGCCTATGGTATATATTATTACTCCGTCATTAATAAGCTCTTCCGCCTGTTTTGTCCCGTTCCAATTTTTATCGTCTTCCCCGTCGCCGCTGTAGCCAGGCTTTCCGTCTGATATAAATATAATATAAGCCGGCCTGTCTGTATTTTCACGGCCATCCAGTATCTTTTTAGCCTCTGCCAGCGCAGCTGTATAATTTGTGCCTCCGCCGGACTGCATTTGGGCTATTTCATCTTTCAGGGTATCGCCGTCAGTTTCAAGGCCGGTGCTTATATCAATCGCATCTTTATCCTCCGCGGTTCCATATGCTCCGTTAAACCCTATAACTGCAAGGGTGTTGTCCTGCTCCCCGTTTAAAATCTGGTCCACAAATCCTTCCGCGGCTTCCTTAGCCACTTCCATTCTCGTTTTTCCAGCAAGTCTCCGGCCGCATATATTATTCGGCTTTCTGTCGAACTCAGCCTGACATTCCTCACATACATATACTGTATACTCATGAATGCCGCCAAACCAGTCAGTCCATTGTCTTTCCTCTTCTTTGAAGCTGGTACTCTGGCATTTTTTCGACTTGGAAACCTTACTGCTCATACTGCCCGATGTGTCCACAGCGAGCACTACATCGGCTCCTGCCTCTGTACTTTCGGTATACTGAACCCCTTCTATAGTCATTTTTACAGTATAGTTTCCGTCCTCATCTGGTTCCGTATTCTGCAGGAACTTGGACGCCGTAACCGTCCCTTCTTCCTTTTGTGCCGCCAATATGGCTGATGGAAGGAGGCCGGATACCATTATCGCCGCTATAGCCGCCGACAAAAATCTTTTAAGTCTCATCTCTATTCTTTCCCCTTTCTGCTTGATACTTCAGACAGCAGGCGAACAGAAAAGTATACTTTATTGAGCAGGCGGCATACGGGCCTTATATTGTGTTTTTTTGAGAAAAAAGCTCTAAAATAGTCTCGTTTTTGAGAAGATTAGTAATGTATACCATATTGTTCACTTTCTTTCAATAAAATAAAGATATTTTTTCCATAAAAAAAGGACATACATTTTTGTATGTCCTTAAGTGTTTACAAATTATTTTCCAAGCTTTCTCTGAATTGCTTTTATTATTTCCATAATAGGCACTATTAAAAATGCAAGACCCATGGCGACTGCGTACTCCATTGCCGAAATATGCTCGAAGCCGAAAGCGTTTGAGAGGAAAGGTACATATATAACCGCCGTCGTACAAATAAGCGATAATATCATTGCCCCCCAAAGGTACTTGTTGTTGTGAGGCATTTTAAATATGGAATTCCTGCGTGAACGCATATTGAAGGAATGGAATATTTCAACCATTGACAGAGTTAAAAACGCCATTGTGGTTCCGTCCGCACTGTTTACTGTTTCCCATACTCCAGCCTCTATATAATGTCCTATAAGATATGCCGCAAGCGTAAGGCAGGTAATTATAATCCCCTGGAACGCCACGTCAAAGCCCATTCCTCCGGCGAATATGCCGTCCTTGGCGTTTCTTGGCGCACGCTTCATAATATCGCTCTCGCTCTTTTCCATACCGAGGGCAATTGCGGGGAAGCAGTCTGTAATGAGGTTAATCCAAAGCAAGTGGGCAGGCTCAAGTATTACAAAGCCCATAATAGTAGCCGCGAATATAGAAAGTACCTCCGCCAGGTTTGACGAGAGAAGGAACTGTATGGCTTTACGGATATTGTCGTAAATACGTCTTCCTTCCTCTACCGCTGAGACAATTGTCGCGAAGTTGTCATCCGCAAGCACCATATCCGCAACATTCTTTGTAACGTCAGTGCCTGTTATGCCCATGCCCACGCCGATATCAGCGCTCTTGATTGATGGCGCGTCGTTGACGCCGTCGCCCGTCATGGCTGTTATATATCCCTTAGAGCGCCATGCATTTACGATACGCACCTTATGCTCGGGCTGAACCCTGGCGTAAACTGCGTACTGTTCTATTGTCTCATGGAGCTTTTCATCTGATATATCGTCAAGTTGCGAGCCGGTAATGGCCTGGCTGGGACAAGTTATAATTCCAAGCTGGGTCGCTATTGCCACGGCTGTATCCCTGTGGTCGCCGGTTATCATTACAGGTCGTATACCCGCTTCCTTACATTCAACAATCGCATCCCTTACCTCAGGACGTATAGGGTCAATCATACCGGAAAGGCCGATATAGCAAAGATCCTTTTCAAGATAGCCCGGTTCAAATTCAGCCGGTGCGCTTTCCCAGTCCCGTTTGGCGCCGCACAGCACACGAAGCGCCCTGTCCGCCATCGCCTTATTTGCCTTAAGGATGTCAGCCCTTATTTCGTCATTCAGCGGAACCTCTTTGCCATTTACAATGGCGCGGGTACAGCATTTAAGAACCTCATCCGGAGCTCCCTTTGTAAACTGTATTATCTGTCCGTTATCCGTCTTATGGACGGTACTCATCATCTTTCTTGAGGAATCAAAGGGTGCCTCGCCTATTCTCGGATATTTTGCCTTAAGCTCAGTTTTAGGCATTCCCTCTTTAAACGCGTCGTTTACAAGCGCGCATTCCGTAGGCTCTCCTACCGCCTCATTTTGGTCAAGCTCAGCATCCGAGGAAAGCGCCATAGCCATTGACAGCAGCTTCACATCGTCCGAGGAATGCTCTACAACTGTCATTTTATTCTGCGTAAGCGTTCCGGTTTTATCGGAACAGATTACCTGTGTACAGCCCAATGTTTCTACGGCCGTAAGCTTTCTTATAACTGCGTTTTTCTTAGACATGTTAGTAACGCCGATTGAAAGAACGATTGTAACAACAGCAGCCAGTCCCTCAGGTATCGCCGCAACAGCCAGGCTGACAGCTACCATAAATGTATCAAGCAGGGTTTCTCCGCTGATATTAGGATAATAGCGGAATATATCAATCGCGAAAATTACTATACAAATTCCTATTACAAGGAAGCTCAATATCTTACTAAGCTGGTTAAGCTTTTTCTGCAGGGGAGTCTGCTCATCCTTTGCGTCTGTCAGGGCCGTGGCTATTTTGCCCATTTCAGTATTCATTCCTGTTCCTGCTATTACCGCCCTGCCTCTGCCGTATACAACGGTCGAGCCCATGTAAACCATGTTTTTGCGGTCTCCAAGCGGAATATCCTTTTCACTGCCAAGATTGAGGACGTTTATCAGCTTGGTTACCGGAACCGATTCTCCGGTGAGAGCTGCCTCTTCTACCTTCATACTGGCACATTCGATAATACGCGCATCTGCCGGCACCGCATCTCCGGCCTCAAGCACAATTACGTCGCCGGGTACAAGCTCCTCGCTCTTTACAGTAATCTGTCTGCCGTCACGCAGAACCTTACTTGTGGCGGCCGCAATTTCCTGAAGTGCCTCTATCGCCTTTTCCGCTTTGTTTTCCTGAACTACTCCAAGCACAGCGTTAATAATTACTACAACCATTATGATTACAGTGTCCGCCGCGGATTCCCCAGAATACGCCGATGTTATTCCGGATATAACAGCAGCCGCGATAAGGATAATAATCATCGGGTCCTTCAGTTCCATTAAAAACTTATGGAGCGTGGACTCCTTTTTGCCCTCGTCAAGCTTGTTATGGCCAAATTCCGACAGCCTGTCAGCCGCCTCTGCTGATGAGAGTCCGCTTTCGCTGGTCCTTTGTTCCTCCAGCACCTGTTTTACTTCGGATAAATACTCTTTCATGTAATATTCTACCTCCTATTACTATCCTCTCCACCTGTGAACAATGGTATTCACCATAATTTCACAAAGGAGCCAGTGACAATAAAAAAGACCCGTATACAAACAGCGTTTGTATATGAGTCTCATTCTTTATGGATAGACCAGGCTTTTTTCACCAGTGTTGTTGATCTATCTCGCACAGCCGTGCGGAATTACTCCCCCATATAAGTGAGTCCTTTATTTAATTTTATGTCAAGAGACCTAAATGTTCAAGCAGTATTTTAATTCCCATTAAAATCAGAACCAAACCGCCTAAAACCTCAGCTCTCGATTTATATTTTACCCCGAACACACTGCCGATTTTAATACCCGCAGCTGACAGGATAAAAGTAACGACACCTATAAAGCTGACAGCAGGAACAATATCCACCTTGAGAAAAGCGAAGGTTACCCCCACCGCAAGAGCGTCTATGCTTGTGGCCACAGCAAGCGGAAACATAGCTTTAGGCTCCATTGAACAGGAGCATTCCTCCTGCGACCTGGCCTCTTTTATCATATTTAAGCCTATGACGCTGAGCAGTATAAACGCAATCCAATGGTCAAAGCTTTGTATCATGGTCTGAAACCTTATGCCAAGGAAGTATCCTATTAAAGGCATAAGCGCCTGAAAGCCGCCGAAATAAATGCCTGCCGTTAAAGAATGCCGCGCTTTGGTTTTGCCAAGCGACAGACCCTTGCAAATGGAAACCGCAAAAGCGTCCATCGAAAGGCCAACTGCCAGTATGAACAATTCTGCCAAATTCATATAAAACAATCCCCTCATTTGAATTTGCAGGCAGGGCGCTTATCAGTAAAAAAATAAAACGAGCCCTATCTGCGCTAACAGATAAGTCTCGTCATTTAATACAAAGCCAGGAAACCATGTTCCAGTATGTTGACTTCGTCACGCCATACGGGCGCTGACTACTCCCTTATAGCGACAGATTATATCAGAAATTTCCATGTCAGTCAAGACTAATAAGCATTAATAAATCATTAGCAGGCTATATTTTTTACAGATACAGCTCGTTAGCCTTTCTTTGCTCAAAAGCCTTTCCTTTTTTTGCCGCAAACGCTTCAATAATATTTCTGTCCAACGCTCGCGCTCCGTTTGGACAGACTGAAATGCATGCCATGCACGATATGCACACGCTATCATCTGTTTCAGACGGGTTATGTATATCAATCGCTCCTACAGGACATTTATCAGCGCATGTTCCGCAGCCTATACACAAATCGCAGTCAGCCTTTGGCTTCATTGGAACGCCGTTATACTCCCTGTACGGCCTGTTTCCGGGAACATTAAATTCTTTATTATAACCGGTATCAAGCTTTTCCTTTATCCTCTGGGAAAAGGCCTCAAGCTGCTGCCTGTCGTCACTGTCCGGACGCCCAGCGCCGAACCTTCGTACTATGGAGTGCTCAGCAACAGCTGCTGCCGCGGCAATGCATTTAAAGCCTGTCTGCTCCAGTACGTCCTTAAGTTCCAAAAGCGTGTCGTCATAGGCCCTGTTTCCATAGGCGACAATCGGTACGGCATAGGCGCCGCCGCCCGTCATCTTTTTTATTCTGTCCGACGCTGTAGAGGGAACCCGTCCTCCAAAAGACGGAACGGCCACATAGCATATATCTCCCTCCCTAAACACATATCGACTGTAATCGTCGTTTCTGTCCATCAAATCAATATTTTTAATTTCCTCTCCAAAATCCGCTGTTATTAAGTCCGCTGTTTTTTTAGTTCCTCCCGTAGGACTAAATACTATTTCATATACGCTCATCTCTGACTCTCCCTTCCTACATAATATATTTTTATATTGATTTATATGCTATGGTAAGCTTTTATCCCAGACTGTGAATTACTGTGACTGCCAATTATTTTCTCCATCCAAATCATGTCATACCATCTGTTAAACTTATATCCGCATTGATGAAATCTTCCAACCTCTGCAAATCCCAAATGGGCATGAAAGTCGGCGCTATTTGTATTTAAATACTCGTCTTCGATTTCAGGATAGCCAATGCAAGCATAGAGATTTAAAATCCCCATACACTTTAATTTTTCCTCTAAGGCTGTATATATTTTTCTGCCCATTCCGCATTTGTGCGCATTGTGGTCAAGATACACCGTCATTTCACATGACCAATCATACGCTGCCCGTCCAACAAAAGCACCTGCATAAGCATATCCTTCAATTAGTCCATCTTTTTCAATTACGATATAAGGATATTTTTCCATAGTATGTTTCATGCGTTCCAGAAACTCTGAAACTGACGGAACCGCATATTCAAATGTGATTGCTGTATTTTCTACATAATAAGCATATATCTCTAAAATACGCTTTACGTCCTCTAAAGCCGCATCTCTTACTACTATCTCCGACATTATTCCGCTCTCCATTAAATTTCATTTCCTCTAAAGGTATATACCTACATTCTAAATCCGGGCCTCATAAAAGTCAAATTGAGAACAATTAAATGCAGGAATTAATTGCAAATGGATAATTAATCATAATACAGGAAAAAATCCTTTTAAAAGGAGAGTTGTTATGGAAAATAAATCACTAGAAAAAAGATATGGGCTTGTTACGGCAATATGCCTTGTTGTCGGGATAGTAATCGGAAGCGGAGTTTTCTTTAAGGCGGAAAAAATACTGACCGCAACCGGCGGCGACCTTCCCACCGCGATACTGGCGTGGATTATAGGCGCGCTGATTATGATTGTATGCGCCTATACCTTTTCAGTACTGGCCGCCAAATATGAAAAGGTAAACGGAATTGTGGACTATGCCGAAACCACAGTCGGCAAGAGCTACGCCTATTATACAGGCTGGTTTATGTCAGCCATATATTATCCTACGCTTACATCTGTTTTGGCTTGGGTCAGCGCAAGATATACCTGCGTATTGTTTGGAGTATCCGATATAGCCGGAGGAACATGCATGACAATAGCGGGATTTTACTTATGCGCCGGGTACGCAATTAACGCGCTTTCACCGCTTCTGGCCGGCAGAATTCAGGTGTCCACCACTATAATAAAGCTTATCCCGCTTTTTCTTATGGGAATAATCGGGACTGTTATAGGCATAAAAAACGGAACCGCCGCCGCCAATTTTTCCACAGTACCTTCAGTGGCCGAAATAACAGCGGTAAAGCCAGATTATGTTCCTGTCTCCAAGCCTCTGCTTACGGCTGTGGTCGCCTCCTCCTTCGCCTATGAGGGGTGGATTATAGCCACTTCCATTAATTCAGAGCTTAAAAACGCTAAAAGAAATCTGCCGATAGCCCTCGTAGGAGGCACCCTTTTAATCGCGGTTATCTATATACTTTATTATATCGGGCTTGCGGGAGCCGCGGATAACCTTACAATGATAGCAAGCGGAGAAAACGGGGCAAAAACAGCCTTTACCAATATTTTTGGAGCCTACGGAGGCACAGTTCTGATGGTATTTTTAATAATATCCTGCCTTGGAACCCTGAACGGGCTTATGCTTGCAAGCGTCAGGGGAATTTATTCCCTTGCAGTCAGAAAAGAGGGTCCAAATCCCGAAATGTTTTCATCCATAGACACACAGACAAACATGCCAACCAACTCCGCTGTAATAGGATTAATAATATGCTCGGCATGGCTGCTTTATTTTTACGGCGCCAATCTTACGGCTTCCTGGTTTGGACCGCTGAGCTTTGACTCCTCGGAGCTTCCAATAATAAGCCTGTACGCCATGTATATACCGATTTTCGCTATGATAATTGTACGTGAAAAGGGCTTTAACGCCTTTAATAGATTTATAGCGCCCATACTCTCTATACTTGGCAGTCTGTTTATGATATACGCGGCGTTTTTGTCCCATGGAATAAAAATGGTACTTGGCTACTTTGCCGTTTATGCGGCTATTATGGCCGTTGGCGCTGTATTTAAGCTGACCTAAAAGAAAGATATGTAATACCTAAGCCGCCTTTAAGAGACGGCTTTATTTTATCCCGCTTAACATTTCAGACACGCAGATAACTCTTGCACATTTCTCGTTTTATGCCATAATAAAAGAGGTGTTATATTATAGAGGAAAAGGAGTTTTTAACAATGGACAACTGCAAAAGCTGCGCGGACTGCGGCGTTATAAACTGTCACACAATGGCCGGAGAATATCCTGAATACTGCGTCTCAGTAAATATGAAGCCCGAACAGTACAAGGAAGCCATGAAATGCTATGACGATCCTGAAACACATAACCTGGCAATTGCCGCCGGAGAGGTAGAGTATGAGGGCTTCGGCAAGTTGACAAGGGTTGAGGAAACAATAATGTTCGCAAGAAAAATGGGCGCCAAAAAGCTTGGTATAGCAAACTGTGCCGCACTGATAAAAGAGGCTAATACGCTGGCTAGAATTTTAAGAATACACGGCTTTGAGGTTTTTGGCATAACCTGTAAGGCCGGAACCACTCCCAAAACAGCTATAGGCCTATATAAGGACTGTGAAAAAACCGGAAGGAACGTATGCAATCCCGCATTGCAGGCCAAAATACTGAATGATGAAAAGACCGACCTGAACATTGTACTTGGCCTGTGCGTAGGCCATGATTCCATATTTTATAAATACGCAGAGGCGCCCTGCACAACCATGATCGTGAAGGACAAGGTGCTTGTGCATAATCCTGCTGCGGCACTGTACTCAACTGGCTTTTTTTATAAAAGACTTCTCAAAAATAACGAGAACCTGAAATAATCCCTAGGACAAATGCGGGTATTTGGGTAATGACAAAATAACATACATAATGTATAAAGTAAGTAAACAATTAAATATATCTTATCAAGAGTGGTAGAGGGACAGGGCCCTGTGAAACCCGGCAACCGGCGTGTTACGCACGGTGCCAATTCCCCCGCGGAAGTTCCGCGGAAGATAAGTGCAATAGAGTAAAGCCCTGAGGGGCTTTTTCTTTTACCTCTCTAAACCAGAAAGGATGATATTATGGCAAGAAGATTATTCACATCAGAGTCAGTTACCGAGGGACATCCCGATAAAATGTGCGACCAGATTTCGGACGCAATACTTGACGCTCTCCTTGAGCAGGACCCCATGTCACGAGTTGCCTGCGAAACAGCTACAACCACCGGAGTTGTGTTTGTAATGGGAGAAATCACGACAAAGGCTTATGTTGATATTGAAAAAATAGTAAGGGATACTGTAAAGGAAATCGGCTATGACAGGGCTAAATTCGGCTTTGACTGCGATACCTGCTCAGTAATTACATCAATCCACGGACAGTCCCCCGACATCGCTCTGGGAGTAGATAAGGCGCTGGAGCATAAAACAGGAGAGGACACAAGCGAGTTTGATACAGGCGCGGGAGACCAGGGTATGATGTTCGGCTTTGCCTGCGATGAGACTGAGGAATATATGCCAATGCCGATTTATCTTGCCCACCAGCTTACAAGAAAGCTGACTGAGGTGAGAAAGAACGGAACGCTTAATTATCTCAGACCCGATGGAAAATCACAGGTAACAGTCCTTTATGAGGATGATAAGCCTGTGGCTGTGGACACCGTTGTAATTTCCACCCAGCATGACCCCGAGGCTACTCAGGAGCAGATAAGAAACGATATTATCGAGCACGTTATAAAGACTGTAATCCCCGCTGAGCTTTTAAGCGACAGTACAAAATACTACATTAACCCCACAGGACGCTTTGTAATCGGCGGACCGCAGGGAGACAGCGGACTTACGGGAAGAAAAATAATTGTTGACACCTACGGCGGATACGCAAGCCACGGCGGCGGCGCCTTCTCCGGCAAGGACCCAACAAAGGTTGACCGCTCGGCATGCTATGCTGCGCGTTATGTAGCCAAGAATATTGTTGCCAGCGGAATAGCTAAAAAATGCGAGGTGCAGCTTGCCTACGCAATCGGCGTTGCAAAGCCCGTTTCAATCCTTATAAACACTTACGGAACAGGCAAGCTGTCTGATGAGGAAATAACGAAGCTTGTTCAGGACAACTTTGATTTAAGGCCCGCCGCAATAATCAAGAACTTTGATTTAAGAAGGCCTCTTTACAAACAGGTTGCCGCCTACGGACATTTCGGACGCAACGACCTTGACCTTCCCTGGGAGAAGTTAGATAAGACTGACGTTTTCAAAAAATAACCAGACCTTTGGCCGGCGGAATTTCCGCCGGCTTTTATTTTCCGGCTTTTCTCTTAACAGCCCTTTTACAAAAAATATATTTGACGTAAAGTTTTCAAGCGCATATACTAATAATAGACAAATTTTTCAGACAAGGGGTGCTTTTTATGGACTTAGACGGCCATCCGGACGACGTTCCGTTATACATAACACACAATAGCTTGGCCGAACAAAGTCTGTAAAAATCCGTCTGAATCTGCCTGATTTTAATTCAGAGTTTTTAATAATTCTTTGACAATGGCCAAACAATAGTGTTATGGCTTTTTTTAATTCAAAGAATTGGGGTGGACAAATTGGACGATATGGAGGCTATATACAAACAGCTGCTTGACCTTCTTGAAAATGGAAGAATAAAAGAATTTAAGGAAGAAATAAATGAATTAAACCCGTATGACGCCGCAGAATTTTTCGAGCTTCTTAAGGATGACCAAAAGCTGATTGTGTTCAGCCTCCTTACAAAGGACAATGCGGCTGAAGCGTTCAGCTATATGGACTCCGACATTCAGGAGCATATTATTAAATCAATCAGTGACAATGAGATAAGAAATATAGTTGATGAGATGTTCATTGACGATACAGTCGATTTTCTCTCCGAGCTGCCGGCTAACCTTGTGACAAGGGTTTTAAAAAACGCCGATGAATCCAAACGTAAGCTGATTAACCAGTTTCTAAACTATCCGGAAAACTCAGCCGGAAGCATAATGACAATTGAGCTTGTCCAGTTTCACGAGGACATGACCGCAAATCAGGCAATGGCGCAGCTTAAAGCTACAGGTGTAAATAAGGAGACAATATATAACTGTTATGTAGTAAACAGCAAGCGTATCCTTATGGGTATACTTCCGCTGAGGACGCTGATACTTGCAAAGGACGAGGAAATCGTTAAGGACCTTATGGAGGACAGGGTTATATCGGTTAAGACACTTGACGACCAGGAGGAAGTCGCTGACATCTTCAAAAATTATAACTTTATAAGCTTGCCGGTTGTAGACAACGAAGGCCGATTGGTCGGTATTATAACAGTCGATGATATCATGGACGTTATTGACCAGGAAAACACCGAAGACTTTGAAAAGATGGCCGCCCTCCTTCCTTCCGAGGACGAGTATCTTAAAACCAGCGTTTTTACCTTAACTAAAAACCGTCTTCCGTGGCTTTTGGTGCTTATGATTTCCGGTACTATTTCAGCCTCTATAATAAGCAGGTACCAGTATGTGCTTACCTCTGTACTGGCGCTCTCGGCTTATATGACAATACTTACCGGCACCGGTGGAAACTCCGGCTCTCAGGCTTCTACCCTTATTATCCGTGGTATGGCGCTTGGTGAGATTGAAATGAAGGACATATTCAAAACACTGTGGAAAGAGGTTCGTGTCGGAATACTGTGCGGTATTATGCTTGGCCTTGTAAATTTCGTAAGGCTTCTGTTTTTTGACAACGTTTCCCTGCTTGTAAACGTGACGGTATCATTTACAATGGCAGTTGTGGTTGTAGTTGCCAAGGCCATAGGCTGTACGCTTCCTATGCTCGCAAAAAAAATCGGCTTTGACCCGGCTATTATGGCAGGCCCCCTTATTACGACTGTTGTTGACGCCATATCGCTTTTGATATATTTCAATATAGCAAATATACTTTTATTATAAAAAGAATTAAAGGACGAAAGCATTTTACCGCTTTCGTCCTTTTATTATTTCTCGCTTCTTATTGAAATAATCATCAGTACTATTCCCATCAGTATAAACACCAGGCGCCCTGCTGTCATTTCCCCAGTCAGTATAAAGGCCGGATCCGTAAGCCCGATAGGATACTCCAAAAAGTAATTTGTACCAAAGGGCTCGCATGCCATAGGTATCGGCAGATAAGCGAAGGCAAACATCAGCGGCATCAGCACGAACAATAGTATCTGGTTTATTCTTCCGGCGGCAAAGCCTATTCCCAGTGTAAATATTACCGCAGGGACAAAAACCGTCAGCGCTGAAGCGACCATAGTCCAAAGCTCAGCCTCCTGAAACAGCAGCCTTTCATATACCATTCCTATCACCGTGATAAACAGCGCCATAACAACGCCGCACACCGCGCAGGCTGCAAGCCTTACAAACATATATTTTTTCTGGTCAACGGGGGCGGCAGATGTGATTGTTTTCACCCTTTCCTCCTGTTTTGAGAAAAAGAAGGATATGAAAAACAGTATTGTTATGCATAAAAGCGGCGCCAGTCTGGCCGCGAAAAGACCGAAGCTCCAGCCGGAAAACGGGGCTGTGCCTGATACTCCCTGTATGATTTCCCCTGACAGTATCTGCCACGCATAAAACGCAAGCACCAGCGTCATTCCCGCAGTGAATTTATTAAAAATAAGGCGTCTGGCCTCATAACGGAATATTTTACTCAAGGTTCAAGTCCTCCTTACTCAGCCCGCAGGCGTCTAAAAATGCTTCATAGGTAAGATACGGATACGAAGGGTTTGTCTCCCCCTGAAAAAGCGATGCCAGAATTTCGTCCATCTTTTCCTCTCCTCCCACAAGCTTTTCGGCCTTCAGTATTTTCAGCGGCATAAGGCTGTAATGCTTTATTCCGGAAAGGCTATTGGCTATTTCCACACGGTATTTTTCCGGCAGCTTCTCCAGGTATTCGGGATGCCTTACATAAAAATTATTATTGTATTCCTCAACAGTTTTTTCCCAAAGCCTCACATAGTTTTCAACAGCGTATTCCTCGCCGTGAAGCTCCTTCATAAGCCTGTAGGTGGTATATACCGTAAGCCCCTCGGAGGACCACTCGTCGTTGTAGTCCTCTGACTCAAACATGTTTCCAAGGCCCCACCACTGGTGAATTATCTCATGGGCCATTACCTCGCTCTGGCTGGCTCCCTTATATTTATTTTTCTCGTCGCCCTCATTGAAACAGTTTTCATCCATTACGCTGGCGCCGTTTCCTGCATAGCCGCCTCCCTGGTAGGCGTTAAGCTCAATAAGCTTAAGAGAGCCGTCCTCACCGTAAAAGCTCAGAGGTCCGTACTTTTCGGTACAATATGTAAATACGTCCTTAAGCGCCTGTGTGACGTTCATCCTCTCCATCGCTTCCTGCTGCCTTTGGCTGTAATAGAAGTCCACCTGGGTTTTTCCGGCGTCAATATGCTCAGACACATAAGTACCCGCGTACACCTTCATATAATAGCCTGTGGTTTTTAAATTCCAAATAACGCTGCCGTCGTTCAGCTTCTTACCCTGGGTTATCTCTCCCCTGTCAAACATTACCGGAGTCAGCCCCTCTGGAATTATGATATCTGATTCCAAGGTGGAAGGGCTTCCAACATCCCATATGGTATTTTTAGGAACAGGGCAGAAATCCTCGTTCACAAGGCAGATGTAATCCCTGCTTATCTCCATGGCGCCCTGCATTGTCTCAAGTATATTCCACTCCTGCGGAAGCCCGCCGTACTCTATCTCAAGCTCTATTTCTTTATCGGGCGGCAGTATAACGGATATTTCCTTGGTGTTCATATCATCATTGTTCAAATCCTTAAAATCCATTTGTTCACCGTTGGCCTTAATTTCAAAGACCTTATATCCGGGATTAATCCGAAAAAGAGCTTCCTGTCCTTCTCCGCCGCTGTTTTTTATGTGGTATTTGGCACTTCCGTACATTCTGCCGAGTTTCACGTCCGGCCTGGCATAAACATAGACAGAATCGCATATCAAATCCTCATTATAGTCATAGCCGTAGTAGGTGTCATAGTCAATAAGCTCCTTGCTGTGATCCAAAAACGGCTGCTTCGCATAGGCGGTACCTCCCGAAACAAAAAGAATAACAGCCATTGCCGGTATTATCAGCCTTCTTGAATTATGCAGGAATGATTTGAACGCACCCTTTCCGTAGCTTCTGACGCATAAAAATGAAATAAGCCACATACCGGATATTATCAGCATCCAGAAAAGCCTGTTATACAACACCGTCATTAAAAGCCTGCTGTTTCCAAAATCGTCCGACATAACCCATACGCTGGGATTTATCCAGCGGAGAAGGTAATTATCATTCCATACCACAAGGCTTAAAACAGTTAAGACGATAAAGAGCGCAAGCGCCAAATCCAGCCTTTTAACAAACTGGTAAGACGCAGAAGAAATAAGCACTCCAAAAATAAGACATGGCAGCATAAATACAAGCCAGACAGCGATATAAAGACCCATGTCAAAAGTGTGGCCTAAATTGTAATATGTAAATGGCAGATGCACAGCCATTGCCGCGGCCTGAGCCGCAACGCAGAACAGTATCAGCGCTGCGCACTGCACTGCTGAGATTTTTTTAGGGGACAAAACAGGCTCCAGCAGTGTGTCCATTCTGTATTTATGAAGATATTCCATTTCATATACCGTCAGGAATGCCACTATAACAGAGCCAAAAAGCGTGCCCGCAAGCGCCTGGTTGGCGAGAAACATGCCCACCCTGCTGGTTGTGTAGCCGTCCTGTGTAAGTGATAAAAGAGGTCTGTATGCCTGATAGCCTAAAAACGGAGACAATATTATGAGCGCAAAGGCCGCTAGGGCTATCCTGCTTCTGAAAAGTCTTGACAGCTCGGCCTTAATCATTCTCATATATTCCGCCTCCTTCCGCTATGCAGTAAAGATAAGCGTCCTCAAGGGTCGGCTCCACTGTTTTGGCAAAGGATGGCATTATTTTTGATACTATACGGCATTTTATTCCTGACGCCGTATTTATTCTGGATGTAACATGGTATCCTTCCTCTTTTTTCTCCCCTCCGTCCTCATAAAACACACCCACATGTCCCTGAGCCAGAGCTATGAGCTTTTCCGGCGTTCCGGCGAACAAAATCTCTCCGCCGTTCATAACAATCAGCTTATTGCATACAGACTGCACATCCTCTATTATATGGGTTGACAGAAGTACAGCCTTATTCTGGGCAGTCTTTGAAAACAGGTTTCTGAAATGTATCCTTTCCTCCGGGTCAAGTCCCACGGTAGGCTCGTCAAAAATAAGCAGCGAGGGCTCGCCAAGCAGTGCCTGAGCTATACCCACACGCTGACGCTGTCCTCCTGAAAGCGTTTTAATTCTTGCGTTTTTCTTTTCCTCAAGATTAGTTTCATTTATAACCCTGTCAATTTCACTTTTCACATTTTTAATATTTTTCAGGGACGACATATAGTCAAGGAACTGGTACACGCTCAGCTCATCATAAAGACCAAATGACTGAGGCAGGTAGCCAAGCTTTGACTTAAGCTGCTTTTCATGTTTCAGCAGAGGCCCACCGTTATAAAAAATTTCACCTCCTGTTGGTATAAGCCCCGCAGTTATCAGCTTCATAAGCGTTGTCTTTCCCGCCCCATTAGGCCCTAAAAGACCTATAAGGTTAGGGCTTTTTATTTCCAAATTGATATTTTCAAGCGCTTTTTTGCCTGACGGGTATGTCATGCTTACATTTTTTATCGCTATTTCCATTACTCATCTTCCCTTCATGTAGTTTACATGATAGAGAATACAACTTTTCCTTGAAACGTTTATGCATTAAATATGGATTTTATATGAAGAAAACCTTAAGGATTTCCTTAAGGTTTTTTAACTCTCTAAACTATATTCATAATGAATTCAAATTTCACGCCGTTTTGTATATTTTCGATATTGCATTCAGCCGCATGCTGGTCGAGTATCAGCTTCACAATATACAGTCCAAGCCCGCTTCCCCCGGTTCTCCTGTTTCTGGACTGCTCTCCTCTGTAAAACGCCTCAAACAGATGCGGAAGCGCCCTTTCATCTATGGATGCACCTGTATTAATAATATCTATTGCGGCCCTTCCGTCAATTTTCGACGCTGATATTATAACACTTTCGCCTGCCTCCGAATAAAACGCCGCATTTGAAAACAAATTGTCCAAAGCCTTTGAAAGCAGCTTTTTATCGGCAGAAACATTCAGTCCATCCTCTATTTCGCATTTTAGGCTGAGCCCCTTCTGCTCAAACAGCTCCCCGTATTCCTCCGCCTTATCGGCAAGCCATTTTGATAAGTCCAGTGTTTCAAATCTTGCCTTGAAAGCAGAGGCCTCCATTCTCGAAACCGATAAAATTTCCTGAACCATGCTTTCCATTCTGTTGGCTGTATCTAAAGCCCTGACAAGGTATTTATCCCTGTCGCTGTAAGCCCCGATATTTTCAATCATGCCTTCAAGCTGACCCTTTATTACGGTCAGAGGCGTTTTAAGCTCATGCGAAACAGCCGAGAAAAATTCGGTCCTTTCATTTTCCAGCTGTCTTTCCCTCTCTATATCGTTTTTAAGAGTTTCGTTGGCGCTTTTCAGCTCTCCAAGCGCCTCCGACAGCTTTTGTGAAAGCTCGTTAAGGCTTCTTCCAAGCGTTCCAATCTCATCAAGCCTGCTTTCGTCACATAGCCAGTCAAACTCCAGCGAGGCCATCTTCTTTGAAACGTTATTCAGCTTGACAATGGGTCTGGTAATATATCTTGAATAAAACAGCGCTCCGAAAAACGATATAGCTATAACAGCAATAACAATCCACGGCGCAATCTGCCCAAGCGCCTCTATGGTCTGATTAACTGCCTTTATATTATTTGTTATTACAAGGGAGTATACCGTACTGTCGCCCAGAAAGGAAAACTGGTAGTTCTGTCCGCTTGACATTGTCACCGCTGAGGCCACATCTGATTCCACATGTGTTTGCACATCTGATGCAACTGCGATATCGACATTATCAGACACCTTTTCGCTTCCGTTATCCTCAGCCAGGCTTCCACTCTGAACCTCCGCCGATGTTACCGTAATCCACATAACACCCGAATCAACAACCTTAACCGTCGAAAGGGGGACAAAGTTATTCTTTTCATCATAAACAGTCACGTCGCAGCCGTTTTCGACAATAAACTTGTCTATAATTTCCCCTCCGTCCTCAAATTTGACATTTTCAAGGTCATTAATAAGCTTATCGGTCTTTTCCGCTATTTTATCGCTTTCAATAGTAGTATATGTAATAGGCGTAACCCACGCAATGAAGCCGTATGTAAACATGCACGCGGCCGCAAGCATTGACGCCGTGATAAAAAATATTCTGGCGTTCAGGCTTCCTCTAATTTTCTTTATCAATTCGGTATCCAACTCCTCTTATCGTATCAATATAGTTTACTCCCAGCTTTTTACGCAGGTTTTTAATATGTGAATCTACAATTCTCTCGTCCCCATAAAAATCATATCCCCACAGCTTATCCAGCAGCTGTGGTCTGGTCAATACCCTTCCCTGATTTCTTAAAAGCTCCTCAAGCAGTTCAAATTCCTTTTGTGTGACCTCTATCAGGCCGCCGTTTACAAAAACCTTATGCCCATCCGTATCTATGGTCACCGATTTATAGGAAATAAGCCCGTTTTCCATTCTGTTTTCACATCTTCTGAAAACAGCTGCTATTTTCTTAATAAGCACCTTCATAGAAAATGGCTTGGTAATATAGTCATCTATTTTAAGGTCAAAGCCCTTTACCTGATTATCCTCACTGTCAAGCGCAGTAAGCATTATTATTGGCACATTTGAACGGCTGCGTATAAATTCACAGACGCCGTATCCGTCTATTTTTGGTATCATAATATCCAGCAAAACCATATCAAAGCTATCGCTTCCAAATAATTCAAGCGCCTGCACCCCATCCGCTGCCAGACTGGTTTTATATCCCGCATCATTTAAAAAATTTTCCAAAAGCTCCTGAATATCCGCCTCATCTTCTACAACAAGTATATTTTTCAAAAAGACACCCCCTGTATATATGATGAGTATAACATACAAGTTTGAATTTTATGTGAAGAAAAATAAAAGAAGCGGATTAACCGCTTCTTCTGCTACTTTATAAGCTCTTTCACTTTCTTATTTGCCGCCTTGGCAATTTCCTCTTCGTCTATTCCCTTAAGCCTTCCCGCCTCGCATACAAGCTTTCCGTTTATAAACACATAATCAGCCGGCTTTGAATATCCCACCGTCGCTAAAATTCCCGCCGGATCCGTAAATGTTCCGGCTAGCTCAAGGCTTTCAGCGTCAATAGCAAACATATCAGCGGCCGCGCCAGGCTTAAGGCTTCCTATATCATCTCTTCCAAGTATCTGCGCGCTCCCCGCCGTAGCTAATTTAAGGATTTCAGCTCCAGATGGCGCCTTACTGCTGTATGTGAGCCTGTGAAGCAAATAAGCAGCTCTCATTTCCGCCATTAAATTTGAACAGTCATTTGACGCGCTTCCGTCAACAGCTAATCCAACCTTTACACCCATATCAAGCATTTCGGGCACTCTGCACACTCCTGAAGCCAGCTTCATGTTAGACACAGGGCAGTGGGCAACGCCTGTCCCCGTTTTTGCCAGCAGCTTAAGCTCATCATCATTGAAATGTATTCCATGGGCGTACCATACGTCACTTCCCGTCCAGCCGACAGACTCCATAAACTCAAGCGGCCTCATTCCCAGCTTGGAAATGCAGAAGCTTTCCTCGTCCTTTGTCTCGGCAACATGGGTATGCAGCCTTACTCCCAGCCTTCTTGCCAGCTCAGCCGATTCTTCAAGCAGCTTTGGCGTCACGCTAAAAGGAGAGCACGGAGCAAACGCGACTCTGTGCATAGCAAGCCTTGATCTGTCATGGTATTTTTCAGCCAGTCTTTTGCTGTCACTCAAAATCGTATCGACATCCTGAACTAAATCATCCGGAGGAAGCCCACCGTCCTTTTTGCCAAGGGACATGCTTCCCCTTGAAGCATAAAACCTGATTCCAAGCTTATCTGCCGCTTCAAACTGTCTGTCAATGAAATATTCGGAATTATTCCTTGGAAACACATAGTGATGGTCAAAGCATGTGGTACAGCCATATTTAATGAGTTCTCCCATACCAACCAGAGAGCTTAGGTAAATTGTCTCCTCGTCTATCCCCCTCCATATTTCATAGAGTGTTGTAAGCCAGTCAAACAGCTCCATTTTCTGTACCTTAAGCAAATTTCTTGTAAAGGTCTGATATAGATGATGATGTGTATTTACGAGCCCGGGATATATGTATTTTCCGGTCATATCATAGCATTCGTCTGCCTTCAAATCCACAGTCCCTATGGAGATTATTTCTCCGTCTCTTATATACATATCCGCATTATAATATATTTTGTTTTCTTCATCACAGCTTATTATACCTGAAGCGTTTTTAAGCAGAACGGTTCCCATAGCTTTTCCTCCTATTTCACTATAAAATCACAAACACTGTTAATCATTATTTTCTGGGCGTACCAATATCCCTTCATATCCGCATTTAATACCGTAAAAGCCAGATTTTTAATTGTATTCACGGCATCCTCATCCGTCACAAGCAGCTTTATTCCCGAAAATTTTATTACCTCATTTATGTGGATCTCATCTCCATGGTATCTGTCCATAAGTTCTGTGCCGTCAATATTCTCCAAAAGCTGCGGCAGGTCTTCTTTAATAAATTTCATAACAGAGTACTTATACATCATTACACATGCCTGCAAAATGGCCTTCGCAGCCTTACTCTTATAGGACATGCCATTATTTTGAATAAGACATTCCAGCGCCGTGCCATAAATTTCAGTATGCCAGTCCTCGACCACTTCAAGGAAAAGCTCATCTTTAGACTTAAAAAAATTATAGAAAGCTCCCTTTGATATACCAGCGTATGCAACAAGGCTGTCAACAGATGTTTTTTTCATGCCAATCTCAGCCGCTGAGATTATTGCGCCCTCTTTTAGCTTTTCCGCTATTTCGTCTTTTTTGTTTTTACTAAATGGAATTGCCATAAAACTCACCTTTAATGACCAGATTTTTAATTGCAGTCATATAGAGAATATCATAACACCGGATAAAATGCAATTACGTTAAAATGCCAATAAAAAAAGCCCGTTAAAAGACGGGCAAAAAAATGGGAGTTACAGGGCTCGAACCTGTGACCCTCTGCTTGTAAGGCAGATGCTCTCCCAGC